>Ga0265297_10000648_pt1 | contig 98197 bp, 84 predicted proteins | sample Munlanlwell13791_FD_192502 | JGI IMG/M metagenome (GOLD analysis project Ga0265297, IMG submission 192502) | Leachate microbial communities from a municipal landfill in Southern Ontario, Canada - Leachate well 137-91 | ecosystem: Engineered > Solid waste > Landfill > Unclassified | place...
CCCTCCTCAAGCGCAAAAGCTTTACTGATAAGCTAACGCTTACCAGCACATGCGGTATTAGCCTGCCTTTCGGCAAGTTATCCCCCACTTAAGGGTAGGTTACTTACGCGTTACTCAGCCGTTCGCCACTCCCCAATCAATCTTGCGAAAAATTGGGGCGTTCGACTTGCATGCATCAGGCACGCCGCAAACGTTTATCCTGAGCCAGGATCAAACTCTCTTAATTAGTTTAGAACCTTCCTTCCACTATCCAGTTGTTAAGGTGCGTTTTGGAAAACAGCAGTTATATTAGCATGCCGTTCGGGGGATGTCAAACAATACCAAATCTATTGTTAATGTTCTATGATTTGTCACCTTCACTCCCAACCGATTCAGACAGGCGCATATTATTCTGGCAGTGAATTCAGATCCCTCATCAGAGTAATGTGTTCTGTTACTCCCCTGGAAACAAATGGCTGAAAGAAGCAGGATTAACTTAGATGTTGCAAGTACGGGGGTGGGTATATCCCAAGGAATAAGTATCACGCGTATCATAACGCACTTTACCCTGGACCATGAACATGTAATAGTCTTACGGGTGAATCAACGTCAAATATTAATAAAACTTAACTGTCAATACGCTAATCGTAGAATCCGAAATCATTAATAGCCTTTGTCAGCATGTAGAAATTATATGGCGGCGTCGATGACGGAGTCTCACAGGCCGTCATGAGGATATATCCACTTGGGGCATCTTTGCCCGCCAGGATACATTTTTTTGCTGCCTCATAGACTTCATTGGCTGCCGCGTTGGCAATAAGTGAAGTATCGAGATTGCCGGCAATGATATTTTTTTCACCAAAGTATTTTATTCCATCCGCAATGCTAACCTGTTGTCCCAGGCTGACGATGCCAGGATCGCCCATAGGCACCTGGCTCCATAAAGGCAGGTTCTTATTCTGCTCTCCGCAGATATGGCATAAAATGTGCTTCACACTCAATCCCAGTATCTCCTGGTGCAGCTTCTGCTGGTAGGGCAACACGAATTCTTCAAAAGTACGTGGCGATATAATGGAGTTTGCTGCAGTGGGTTCCCATATTTGCACCAACAGGCGCTGCGTGCCGAAGATCTTAACCCACAGCCTGGCTGCACTTAAGATATGATCGGCCGCCAGCTGCACAACCCTGTGAACCGTTTCCGGTTCCCTCGCTATCCACATGCACAGATTTCTTATATCACAGATGTTGCCTGCCGTAGTGAATACACCGCCCACCACAAGACTGATCAAACCACCGTGGCTTTCCTGCATTTTGGAAAACTCCAGCGCCTTGGGAAGATTGCCCGCTGCCTGCGGATCCAAGAGCCTGAGCTTATCGATATCTTTAAGCGATTGTACCGGGTAGCGTACACTTCTCGGTGATTGAATCGAATCGCCGATTGGGAACTCCACTTCCCCACCAAACTCGCTCGTCCCATAGACAGCACTGCCGAAAAAGGGGTACTGGTCGTGTCCATACATTTGCTGAGTCCATAGTTGGGCATCGAAGCTTCTAACAGGTTCGCTGTACACTGAACCTACGGGGTATCCGACGTTCTTAGCGCTGAAGCCCAGCGAAAAGGGAAAAAAAGGCACGCGGTCCAATTTTTGCCTGTTCAAAAGGGAGTTTACCCGCTCGATGGATGTCATTTTACCCTTATTATCAGTTTTATTCGTTACCTATCTACTCTTGTTAATTTAAGTCAGAAATAACCCCAGCTACTGAAATACTAAACAAATTTCTCGCAGAGATAGACGGCCGCCATCGCATCTTCTCCGTGGGCATCACAGCCCAGCTCTTTTGCCAGGACCGGCGTGGTACAGGCACCGCCAATGATGATTTTTACTTGATCCCGCAGCCCGGCCATGGTTATCTCCTCCACCGCGGACCGTAAGGAGATAACCATGGGTGTTAGTAGCATAGAGAGCGCCACGATTTTTGCCTGGTGTTTGCGTACTGCTTCAACAATCCGCTGAGAGGCAACATCGGACCCCAGGTCGATCACCTCAAAACCAGCGGCGCTCAGCATCATACCCACCAGGTTCTTGCCAAGGTCATGGATATCTCCCTTGACGGTTGCCAGCACGACGGTGCCTTTGCCCTGAATATCGGTATTAACCAGCAATGGCTCCAGCGGAACCAAGCCGGCTTTCATCACCTCGCCCGCCAGCAACAGCTCGGTCAGGAAATATTCACCGGACTGGAAGCGATCGCCCACGAGCCTCATGCCGGCGCTCAGACCATCGTTCAGCACATTGCGCGGGTCGGCGCCTGCCTTCAGGGCGGCACTTACCTGCCCTGTCACTCCGTCGATATCCAGGTTGACAACCTTTTCCAACACCCCTTGTATGGCTTCACGTTCGTTCATTGCTCACCTCGTCAATTTCAATCTAATGTGTGACAGGATAAACTCCGTAGCGGTGGGTATACTCGATCATCCAGCGGGTATTTTCGACTTTCACCGCATAGTGCGAGTTGGTCTTACCCATGATGAACCCACCATCCTGAGCAGCAGCCTGTATCGCCGACTTAACCGCTGCCTCCACTTCCTCCCGTGTACCCTGGCTCATCACATGGGAGATGTCAAGGTTACCAAAAATGCACATCCGCTTTCCCACTCGTTTTTTTACCTCCGCCAGGTCTACCCCGGCAGTTGGCTCCAATGCTTGTGCACCATCGAAGCCCCAATCCACGAAAAGATCCAGCAACTGGTTCACGTTGCCGCAGCAATGGATAATGATCTTCAAGCCGCGTTTGTGAGCCTCTTCGGTGATTCTCCGCAGGCTGGGGCCGAAAATTTCATCCAGCACACGTGGTGAAACCATCGGTCCGCTCTTGTAGGCCAAATCGTCCTCGTAAACTAAAGCCGGCATTCCAGCATCAGCAGTAGCGCGGATGGTAGCCAGCCAAATCGTCTCATAATACTTTGCCATGCGCCGCACAAAGTCGGGATTGCGGTGTAGCGCAACTGAGAAGGCTGTCAATCCCATGTCCCCGGAGGATGCCTCCCACAACCCGGCACACGACAGGCTGCCCAGCAGATAAATCCGCTCGCCATAGCGTTTTTGCAGGTCGGCGAATACACGGTATAGCGCTCTATAGATTCTATCGGGAGAGGGGTGAGGCCAGGCGTCCCATAGCTCCGGCGTGGTCAGTAATCCCTGACGATACATAGGCGTATCCACATTTCCGTCCGGGTCGGCTCCCAGATCGTATAGCTTGCCCCAGATGTCGGTCGCCTGCCGGTTACCCTTTAAATTGAAAATCGCCGAGTACCCCGCCAGGGAACAATCGTATCCCAGGACGATGTCGGCTTCAATTTTTTTTGACATAAATTTCTCTATCTGTCGATTGGACCAGCCAATACGATTTATCAGTGGGGCAGCCAGTTTGAATAACGTCCCTGTTAAGCCTTCCTGGATCAGGCGTAGCGGAACGGCCTTGTTTTTCTCGCCCAGGATTTCGTAAATCTGGTTCTGTATCACGGTCTCGGAGTAGATAGGCACACGATCAGGTATTCCCAGATTGAGTGCGATTGCGGTTCGTTCGATGCTGTTCATGAGTTACTCCTTACAAGTATTTCTACGAACAATTGAAATAACCTTAAATCTTCGAGATAACGTTTGCTAATTATCGGTATATCAACATCTTTATACACAATGTTATCTGCACCTTTTTTCTCTTTTACGATGGCCTTCAAATTCACCTCAGAATAGATTCATCATTACAAACTTTTACAGTTATAAAAATTGTTAAAAACGCAGTGCATATCCTGTACTTATGTAGAACCATTATTAATGCGTTCTGATGTCTCCTCCTACAACGAATTGCACGAAAATGCCGCCACGGGGTTCCATCTTTCACAATCAGGCTCCTGACTTGATCTCATCAAGCATTTTACGATGCATTTCAGCATTGATGGGATAGAAAGAAATAAGCGCAATAGTAGCCAGAATGAAAATGAGTGGCACAGCAGTCATTAAAAGCTTGATCATAAATAATGTACCTTCACTCTGTGCAATGTTTGGAATATAGTTCGCCAGAGTGAGGCATTGCCCGGCAATAAAACCCGCAAGCGCGGCTCCTATTTTAAAGCTGACCCAGAAACAACCATAAAGGATTCCTTCCCTGCGCAATCCTGTCTTCCATTGGGAGAATTCAACCGTATCGGGAATCATCGACCAAGGGCTCAGGTAAACGGTTGCCATCCCCACACCAGCCAGGAATAAGATCGGAATTATATACTCAATGCCTTTATCACTGAAAAAATACAGAAGTACCAGTGCGATGGAAAAAATTATCAGGCCTGTGTTAAAGGCGAATTTCTTGCTCTTCTTTTTTGAGATAAACACGAAAAGAGGCAGGAAAATGCCCGCGGTGACGAACAGTAGGAGGAAAGCGATGGGGATCATCCATTCCATCTGGAGGTTATATTTAAAATAATAGTTTACCACTACTCCCACAATACTTATCCCAACCATCATCAGAGTAGTCGCTCCGGTTAGTATGAGAAAGGGGCCATTTTTTACTACCAGCGCCAAATCCTTCTTAAGCGGCTGCTTAACCTCTCCCGAAGACAAACCCCTCTCTTTGACGCTCGCAAATGTAATCATCAGCAAGACGACAACGATAACTGCATATATTATCCCCATAGCTCGAAATCCTGTAGTCTCGTCAGCAAAAGATCCCACCAGTAGCTTCGTTGCACCCGCAGCAGCAAGCGTTCCTGCAAGCGCGAAGGCCATGGAATAGCCCGAAAGAGACGACCTCTCGTGGGCATCAAGCGTGAGATCGGCCGTAAGGGAGCCGTAGGGAACATTCGCCACAGTGATTGCCGAACAGAAGGCTATAAATGTAACAAATCCATAGATTATTCGGTCTGTTTCTGAAAGGTTCGGGGAGGCGAAAAGCAATATCATCGAGATACCTAATAATATCGATCCAAACAAAATATATGGGCGTTTCTTCCCCCATCGTGACTTTGTATGATCGCAAAAGTATCCTACCATCGGATCGAAGACAATATCCCAGGCTTTAGATACAAAAAAAATGGCCCCTGCAAAAGCCGCGCTGATCATAAACACATCAGTATAAAAGAAGATCAGGAAAAGGGCGACAACCTGGAACGCCAGGTTAAAGGCAAAGTTGCCTATGCCATAACCCAACTTAACACCCAGAGAGAGGCGTTCGCTACCTTCGACCGTGTTCACATTTGAGACCTGCTGAATGTCTTTCATATGGATTCCTCTCACATTTCTTAATTACCCATTGTGTTAAAGATTTGTAGCCGAATTATCCTATTGATTGAACAATGGTTCGTAACCATATGATTCAACTATCCCGGCTATTTCCGTCTTCATCGCGTCGGTTAGCTCGCCCATGTCGCGATAGTCGCAGCCCCTGTTGATCTTTTCGTATTTTGTTTTAGCCATTCTGTTATACGGCATGAGATGTACTGGTCCCTTATAGGTGGATTCTTTGAGAACCGATAGAATTCCATGCATTGATTTGGCATCAGCATTAAAACCCGGGATTACCGGAATTCGCGGTATGATCCGCTTGCTTCCGATTCTCTCAACGAACTGACTGAAATTCTGTAGTATTCTTTCATTACCAGTGCCGATATACTCACGATGTTTTACCGGATCAGAGTGTTTGAGATCGAAGAGAATAAGGTCAGAAAGCGTTTGCAGTTTCTCAAGAGAATCCGTATTAAAACATCCACTGGTTTCTACAGCGGTATGGATACCCAAGGCTTTCAACTTCATTAGAAGATCGAAGAGAAACGATGCCTGAACTGTCGGTTCACCCCCTGACACCGTCACTCCACCCCCCGAAGACTGGTAGAAATCTCTATCCCTGGAGACTATAAGCGCTATTTCTCCCGAGTCACACTCACGTCCGATTTTTTCCATGACGTTGTTCTTGCAGACTGTTGTACATCTACCGCAAACAGTGCATTTTTCACGATTCCGTAGGACTCCTTTGCTTGTCATACTAAGCGCTGCCTGCGGGCAGGCTTTGATGCAGGCGCCGCAACGTGCACACCGTTCTGCAAAATATGACATCTCCGCCATACCAGATTGTGACTCGGGGTTGTGGCACCATAAACAACGGAGCGGACATCCCTTAAGAAAAATTGTGCTGCGTATACCGGGGCCATCATACATGGAGTAGTATTGTATATCGAAAACCAAGCCCTTCATGAGGTATCTTAAACTCCCCTGTGCTCAGTCCTCTCGATGATTTCATTCTGTATTTCATATCCAAGGTCTACAAAATATGCACTGTAACCGCCGACCTTCACAATGACATTCCTGTAATTCTCCCTATCCTTCTGCGCCGCTTTAAGCACCTCGGTTGAAACCACTGTCGGCTGAAGCTGTTCGCCCCCCAATCGGAAATACGTTTTCAATAGAGCGATCCATTTCTTCCTTGCCTCCTCTGTTTGGCCGATGGAGGATGGGTGCAATCTGATGTTCACTGCACAACCCATGACATTGGAAAAATCGATAGCAGCCACCGATCGCAGCACACCGGTGATACCGCATTTTTCCACGTTGTAAGGATTGCAGCTGGCTGCATATGGCTTTGCGGCCTTCCTGCCATCAGGAGTGGCAGTTGAAATGCGACCATCATATGTATGCGTAGTCATACTGTTGACAAAAGGGGCATAAAAACCTCCTTTATACGTATGGTAGTGGAAAGTCTCCTCGAAAATACGCTTTGTCACATCGTGTGCTATAGAGTCTGACTCCGGATTCCCGTTGCCCCATTTGCCTTCCACTTCGTTTATCAATTGATAGATATTCTCATAGCCCTCAAAATTCTTATCTACGGCATTTAAAAGATCTTTAAACGTAAACCGCTTTTGTTCAAAGATAAGTTTTTTCATTACGAAGAGCGAATCAACAACATTTGCTATACTGTTCATAAAGAGAATGCCTTCAAGGTCATATACTGCACCACCGGCCGTTATATCCCTGCCATTGTCCAAACATCCTTGCATGAAAGCCGAGATATAAGGTGCAGGAAGGTGTTCAGCATACAGACTGTCCCGTATATATGTTGCCTCAACGAGCTTTTTAATCTGAAAGGCTGTTTGTTCTACAAATGCATCGACCAGCTGATCGAAGGTTATAAAAGTATCAGGATTTCCTGTCTTAAGTCCGATGCCTTCAACCATGCCTATCACGGTCTGCGAATCGCCATTGCGAAGAGTCATGTCGAGAATCCGGCTTAATAATAATGCGCAGAATGCCTCTCCACCGGTTTTGCCCGGGGCCACCATGTCAACACAACCGGTAATAGCATAACCAAGCGCATCCTTGTGAGAAAATCCGCGCTTTTCCAGGGCTTTGATACTCACTTCATCGTTCATGACTGATATGCTGGAGTTACCCTCATGGTGAAGCTCGGCAATCTTCCTGAAAAGCTCTGGGGGGGAGTTCTTATGCAGCCGTACAACGAAATTCAGCGCTGCCTTTGAATCGGCTGCAGCTTCCAGCATCACATACGTGAGATTGTTGGTGGCATCCTTTGCATCGTCGGTAAGCCCGCCCATTGTTACGGGCTCAGACCCTTCGTATCGCTGGGTGAAATAGCTGATGAAATTGGAATACGGCCTCATATTATGGCTCATGACTTTGAGAAAGAGTTCTTCAAGTAATTCACGTGCTTCTTCCCTGCTGATCTTACCCTCTTTTATATCCTTGATGTAATATGGGAAAAACAATTGGTCCAACCTCCCAGGCGCGTGCACGTTGAATGGCATCGAAAGTTCGACCGCGGTTTTTATCGTCCAGTACGATTGGACGGCCTCACTAAAGCTCTGCGGAGGATACAGTGGAACTCTCTTACATATTTCAAGCTGCCGCTGCAGTAGTCCGCCTCTTTGGGGATCCTTGTTCTGTTCAAGTTCTCGCGATATCGTTTCCACTAGCCTCCCTGCGTAAATAATGACCCCTTCTAAAGCAATGTCAATTGATTTCAGAAATTCACGTTGATCTGATGTTAAGTCTTTGCTATTCAGTCGTTCTCTTATTTCTTCATGCATCCCCAGCAGTCCCTTCTTCAGCGGCGTCTCATGATCCAGTATCAAATGTCCCTGCCAGGTGCCTATCGCAGACCCGGTTGAGATGATCGTGTCATTCCTGGACGTAGTGGATGGAAGTGCTGCCGAAAAGCTCAGGATATCTCCGGTATAAACGTTTGAACTCTCCAGAGCAGTTTTAAGAAGATCGGCAATGGTTTTCCCCTTCCAATAAGGGAAAAGCTTGTTATGGAGTTCTTTTTTATCACTTGATGTTATCCTGTAGGGATTTATTTTGCGGCTAGACATTGGACTTAATCCGATACTCGGCATTGCCACGCCCACATCCGCCGTATGTTTCATATTCCTGTAAAGGGTCAATAAACCGTAGCGCCTTATCATGCTTCCGATAAATCTCAGGTTTGATCTAGCCAGGTGCCCCGCCATGGAGAGTCTGTCCAGCTCAATCCGTAAGGTCTCATTGAAAAGACCCCGTTCGATATCAATAGGAATCCCCAGATAATACTCTGTCCACGTACCGCAGATCCTGTCGTCAGGATCCAGGTTTATACGCATTTTCTCATATACATTTTTCATAGAGAGGGCTACCCGCACTCCCGGCGAAAAGTTGCTCTTCTCTGTTTCACGCCATTTCTCGGTATAATATCTCGCACGTTCAATGGAGATGCCGGGCATATCCTCAAGGTACCTGTGTCGAATCCGTTTAATGCGTTCCGACGCCTCATCCTTCATATACATCTGATGTCTCCTATGATTATTATCATTCCTGCCATTATTACCCCGAATTACCTGACAATACCACCAATACTACTAAGCTCCCCCATCCGAATAATGTTGAATACAATTTCTGAAGCCATATCCTCTACACCATTTTGTGCTCTGATCTAGAAATAATCTCCTCCTGGATCTCATACCCGAGATCCACGAAACAGGCACTGTAGCCGCCGACCTTTACAACCACATCCATATAGTTCTCGGGATTCTTCTGGGCCGCCCTCAGCACCTCTGTAGAGACCACGGTGGGCTGTAGCTGTTCGCCGCCCATACCGAAGTATGTCTTGACCAAGGATATCCACTTCTTTCTACTTTCCGTATCTTTACCGATCGCTGAGGGGTGCATTCGGAGATTAACCGCAACCCCGAACACGTTGGTGAAATCCATTGTGGCAACCGAGCGAAGCACCCCTGTCGGCCCGTGCTTGTCCACATTATAAGGATTGCAGCTCGAGGCAAACGGTTTGCCACCTTTCCTACCATCGGGAGTTGCTATACAGATGCGCCCATCGTAGGTATGTGAGGTCATGCTGTTAACAAATGGAGCAATGAATCCCCCTTTGTAGGTGCGGTATTTGAATGTCTCAGTAAACAAACGGGTGGTAAGGTCCCTGGCAAAGTCGTCCGATTCGGGATTGCCATTACCCCATTTACCCTCCACTCCCTGGATCATGCGATGGATCTGCTCATAGCCGGTAAAATTGTTATCAATGGCGCTCAGCAGTTCTTTGAAAGTAAACTCCCGCCGTTCAAAGATGAGTTTCTTAATCACATAGAGTGAGTCAACCACATTGGCGATGCTACTCATGTAGAGGATACCCTCAAGATCGTAGATGCCGCCACCACGGGTGACATCCTTCTTCTTTTCCAGACATCCCTGGATGAATGCCGAGATATGCGGGGCAGGAAGATATTTGGCATAGAGCCGGTCTCTGATACAGGATGCCTCTGCAATCTTCTCAATCTGGAAGGCAGCCTGCCTGACATATGCATCAACGAACTCACCGAAAGAAGAAAACCCCTCCGGTTCGCCGGTTTTGAGCCCGACGTTTGCCACCGTGCCCACAAGGGTACGGGCATCCCCATTTCTCAACGTAATATCCAAGGTACGGCAGAGCAGCAATGCGGAATACGACATACTGCCCATCTTGCCGGGCACGCACAGGTCAACACAACTTCCCATGGCATACTCTCTGGCGTCCTCTTGAGGAAATCCCCGTTTCTCCATGGCCTTGAGACAGACATCATCATTCAGCATAGAAACACTTGAGTAGCCGTTATAGTACATATCGGCTAACCTCATGTATAACTCGTCAGGGGTATTCCTGTTAAAGCGAACTGCAAAATTCAGCACAACCTTGGACTGTTCTGCAGCATCCAGTATTACATGGGTGAGCTCGTTGCATAAATCCTCCCCGTTTGCGGTTTGCCCGCCGAGCGTCACCGGTTCCGAGCCTTCGTAACGGCTGGCGAAGTATGCGGTAAAATTGGAATATGGCCGCATATTGTGGCTCATAACCTTCAGGAACAGCTCCTGTAACAACAAACAGGCTTCGTCCCTGGTGATACGACCTTCCGCTATATCATCGCGGTAATATGGAAAAAGGATTTGGTCAAGCCTGCCGGGAGTGTGAACATTGAATGGAATGGCAAGCTCGACTGCTGTCTTCACGGTCCAGTACGACTGCGTTGCCTCACGGAAGGTGCGTGCTGGGTTCAGAGGTACGTGCTCACAGATCTCCAGCATTTCTGAGAGTATCTGCTTTCGTTCCGGATTATTCTCACGCTCCAGTTCCTGCTGCAGTTTTTCCGTCAACCTGCGAGCATAGATCATCACTCCCTCAAGAACGATATTGATGGAATCAAGGAATGCGCGTTCATCTGGGCTGAGGTTTCCGTTCTGTTTAATTAATCCCTGAACTGCAGAGCGCATACCGATAAGACCGTGTCGCAGGTATTTCTCATGGTCGAGAATCACATGTCCCTGCCAGTTACCGATTCCAGCACCCGGCGAGATAATGGTGTCGTTTCGTGATGTGGTTGAAGGAAGGGCTATAGTAAAACTGAGCATATCTCCTTTATATATATTTGAAGATTCAAGCTCTTTCCTGAACACATCAACAATGGTCTTTCCCTCCCAGTAAGGCAACAATTCTTTCTGCAGTATCTTCTTGTCTTTAGGTCGGATCGAGTAGGGATTGATATTACGCTTATCCACAGGCGTGGTACCGATGCTGGGCATGGCAGCACCGACTGCCTGGATATGTTTCAGATTTCGATAGAGATTCAGGATCCCATATTTCCCGACCATGTAGATAAAGAAACTGAGGTTTGTCTTTACAAGGTATCTGATCATGGAAAGCCGATCGAGTTCGATCTCCAGTACCTTGTTAAACAGACCACGTTCAATATCGATCGGTATGCCCAGGTAGTTCTCGGTCCAGGTGCCGGCAATCCTGTCATCCCTGTGGATACAGATGTCCATGTTTTCATAGACATGTTTCATGGCAAGTGCCACTCTCACAGCTGACGAAAGCGTGCTGTTTTCGGTCTCACGCCATTTTTCAGTATAGTACTTAGCCCGCTGGATGGAGATAACCGAAGGACCCTTCAGATAGCACTTATGAATTCTCTTTATCCTCTCCCTGGCCTGATCTGCTATATCCATTACTGTTATCCCCTTTTAATTATTATTGAATCGCGGACTTAGGCACTCTCTTAATCATCTTCCTGCAAAATATAACCGGTTCTAACCTCGGCTATATTTATAAATGAATCTGGTTCAATTGTCAAATATTTTAAAAATGCGTAGAGCAAACTTTACGTTAGGGGGATGGGTGTGAGAGGGGATGGGGTGGGAAGGTTATAGTTCTGGAGGAAGAAAAACGAAAGCTCAAACAGCCTTCAGCAGGCCTATCTTAAGCAGTATAGTACCTTTCCCAATTTTGATAGCAATAAACTGGCCAAAAAAATGCTTGATATATTGCAATCTGACAAGAATTTTGTTACCGGCGAACTCTCATGTCAGATGAAATCCTGCCTATTAACACATTTCAGGAAATCACAACCAAATCATGCTATTTTTAAATTTTCACCCGGGTCTCTGCTTCACGATACCATAGAATGCCATTTCGAGTGCCTGTTTAATCAGATCTTCCAGACCAATCCCAATTACGTTCCGTGTATTATTCCGTTCGTCGAGTAGAATAAGGCCATCCATCAAGCCCCAGAACGTATTTGTTACTTTCCACGTATCCATCGAGATGAATTCACCATTTTCTATACCTTCTTTCACCACACCCTCAATCACCTTTAATAAATTATATGCCTTATTGTCTATGACCCTGCTGATTTCTGTTTGCGTTTCCTTGAGCTCATCTGGTATGGCACTCAATATGGATATTATGTCAAAATATTCCCTATGCTCATTATAGTATTCAAAATAAGCTCGTGCGATCTCTGAGAGTTTCGCAAGGGAACTCATACCAGGCCATGATATAACCTTCGTAATCTTATCGACAAGAATATCAAGGCCTTCATTTTGCAGGGCCTTATAGATCTCTATTTTGTTCGTGTAGTACAGGTAAAAAGTCCCCGTACTTACACCAGCTTTCTCAGTGATCATCTCGATAGCAGTGCCGTAGTAGCCCTTATTGAAAAAAAGCTCCTTGGCTGCCTCAAGAATCTTCTGCCTTTTTTGCTGTTTGGCTTCAAGGGTTCTTGCTCTCAGATTCATGACTAAATCATCTCAAAATAAATTATATTATTGAATAATATTCATTATAGCATGACTGTCTGTTAGTACAAACACCTCTCCGGTTTGATGACCGGTTTTCAAATATTGCCCTCAAGCGGACGCTCCTGTTACGCCCGGCATCCGGCCACTACCAACACGGTCAAGGTCAAGAGTACCAGTGCGATTAGAAACAACTTCTTCGTTACTGTTACCCCTACTCATAAAGCGACGTGCAACGTTCGATACAAACGACGCCGGTGATTCCTGTTACTCATAAGCATGTCATACAGTTCGATTGATTTCGACCGTTTTCATTCTGCCGTCAGGATATGAACCACGTTAGCTTTGGCCAAACGTCAACAACCTTGACGTTTACACTCATACACTGCTAAAATGCCCCCTGGTATTCCTTTCAAAATTTAACGAGAATCGAGGTATTTATATGCAGCAGCCTGGCCCTGACAATATCCGCAATGTAGCCCTGCTCTCCCACTCCGGCTCGGGGAAAACCTCTCTGGCCGAGGCCATCCTCTTCGATGCAGGAGCCATCAGCCGCATGGGCAACGTTACTGACGGAACCACCGCTTCAGATTACGACCCTGATGAGATAAAGCACAAAATCAGCCTTAACCTCAGCATCCTCCCTGCCACCTGGAAGAACAACAAGATCAACATAATCGACACACCGGGTTATCCTGATTTCGTGGGCGAGGTTAAATCGGCCATGCGCGTATGCGAGTCTGCAGTAGTGGTGGTCTGCGCGGCCTCGGGCGTGGAGGTTGGCACCGAGCAGGTATGGAGCTATGCCGCAGAATCCAAGATACCACGCCTGATTTTTATAAATAAAATGGACCGTGAGAACGCCAATTTCGCAGGCACACTGGAACAAATCCAGGATAAGCTGAGCGCCAGATGCCTACCCATCCAGATCCCCATCGGCTCCCAGAAAACTTTCAAGGGCGTCATCGACATTATTGCTAAAAAGGCCTATGCCGGAGCGCCGGCCAAAGAGATGGAACTGCCCGCTGCGATGGCTGCCGAGGTGGATAGCGCAAGAGAGAAGCTGATAGAAGCCGTGGTCGAGGCCGATGATGAGATCATGACTCGCTATCTCGACGGCGGGGAGATCACCACCGAAGAAATATATAAATGTCTCAAAGCCTCTACATTGAAGGGCACGGTCATCCCCGTGCTGGCAGGCTCAGGCCTGATCAACAACGGCGTTATCGGCCTGCTGGATGCCATCGTAGAATACCTGCCATCTCCCGTTGCAGCAGGCGCTTTTAAGGCAACCAATGCTGCAGGTAAAGAGGAGGAGGTCAAGCCGGCCGCCGAATCATCCCTGACCGCCCTGGTATTTAAAACAACCACCGACCCGCACGTGGGAAAGGTCAGCTTTTTCCGTGTCTACTCCGGGGTGCTTTCCAGCAACTCGCAGGTATGGAACGTGAACAAGGGCGCCGTTGAGCGCATCGGACAGGTCTCGATACCACACGGTAAAACACAGGAGACGGTCAATCAGGTAAGCACAGGTGATATCGGCCTGGTGGTCAAGCTAGCCAATACCGTATCAGGTGATACCCTGGGAGCAAAGGACCATCCGCTTAAGCTCGCCCCTATCAATTTCCCTGCACCCATATTGAGCAAGGCCGTGCACCCCAAATCCAAGGCAGACCTGGACAAGATGAGCTCCGGCCTGGCCAGGATCTGCGAGGAGGATCCCAGCCTGAGGACTCAGCGCGAGGCCGATATCGGTGAACTGCTCCTTAGCGGCATGGGAGACACCCACCTGGAGATCGCCGCCAGCAGGCTGCAGCGCAAATTCGCTGTGGAAGTGCTGCTCGAGGTACCCAGGGTACCGTATAAGGAGACGATTACTATCCCTGTCGAGGCAGAATACAAGCATAAGAAACAGACGGGCGGACACGGCCAGTACGGGCATGTACTGATAAGGATGGAACCGTTGCCTCCGAGCGGCGGTTTCGAATTCGAGTCAAAGGTAGTGGGCGGCTCGGTGCCCAGGAACTACATCCCCGCCGTCGAAAAAGGCATTAAAGAGGCTCGAGTCGAGGGCGTGCTGGCAGGGTTTCCCGCCGTGGATATGAAGGTCACCCTCTACGACGGCAGTTTCCATCCCGTGGATTCCTCCGAAATGGCCTTTAAGATAGCCTCCTCAGGAGCCTTCAAGAAGGGAATGCAAGACGGATCACCTGTCCTGCTCGAACCTATCATGGACATCACCGTCACTGTGCCTGACTCTTATACAGGAGACATCATAGGAGATCTAAACACCAAGCGCGCCAGGGTCAGCGGTATGAATCCCAGCCGAGGCCTCAACGTTATCCAGGCCCAGGCCCCCCAATCTGAAATCCTGAGGTATGCCATCGACCTTCGTTCCATGACGCAGGGAAGAGGCACATTTACAGTCGAGTTCAGCCATTACGAGCCGGTACCCGGGCCCGTCGCCCAGAAGATCATCGCCCAGCACAAGAGCGCAGCGCAGAAAGAATAGCTATTAAGATAATAGAAAGCCCCTGCGGAGCAAACCGCAGGGGCTTTCTATTATCCTCAATACTTGATTTTATGAGACCAGCTCTTTGACCTTGGCCGTAAAGGCTGGCAATACGACCTTCCAGTCGCCCACCACGCCGAAACGCGCTTCTTTGAAAATGTTGGCCTCGGGGTCCTTGTTGATGGCTACGATGCACTTGGCGCCGGAGCAGCCCGACATATGCTGGCTTGAGCCGGAGATACCAATTGCAATATAAAGCTCAGGGGCAATGATCTTGCCCGTCAGGCCTATCTGGATTGAATCGGGCACCCATTTATTGTCACAAGGGGGCCTGGATGCGCCGACAGCTCCCTTGAGTATCTTGGCCAGTTCCGCCAGCTCCTTGGTGAACGGTTCAGGTCCACCCAGACCACGACCACCTCCAACGACTGCCGCCGCGTCCTCGATCTTGACGCCTGCGACTTCCTCTTTGACCGTCTCAAGTACCTTGGCCTTTATCTTGGATGCGTCCAGTGCCACTGCGAAAGCGGCAACCTCACCGGCACGGCCGGCGTCGGGGGCCAGCGGGGTCCCTGCCTTGACCCTGAGGGTGGCTAACTGCGGAAAATCATCTGAAGTAAAGATGGCCTTGGCGTTGCCGCCGTAGACCGGGCGAGTGCACTGCAGCTTGCCACCGTCTATAGCCAGCTCCAGGCAGTCCATAACCGCGCTCACGCCGAGTTTGAAGGCCAGCCTGGGTGCCAGGTCTCGACCGTTGGCGGTCTGTCCCATGATGATGATCTTGGGAGCCAGTTCGGCCACGGCCTTCTCCATGACCTGCATATAAGTGCTGTTCTCGTAATCTTTAAGCTGAGCGTCGTCGGCCAGAAAGACCTTGTCCGCGCCTGCGGCCACAGCCGCTTTCCCGGTGTCGCCCAGACCTGCGCCGATAATTATGCAGCACAGGGGCTCTTTAAGCTCATCGGCAAGTTTTCTGCCGGCGCCCAGTATCTCAGCGGTGATCGGGAGAAGTTTGCCTTCAGCGGCTTCACCGACTACCAGTATTCCTTTATTATCAGCCATTGTATCCTCCTATCAATTATCCTGTCAGTAGTGTTAAATAACCTTGGCTTCGCGCAGTTTATTGGCGAGCAAGGCTGCTGCCTCCGCCGGTGAATCGGCGCTGACTATATCACATTTGCCCTCTTTAACGGGCTGGAAGAGCTTGACGATCTTGGCTTTCCTGGCTGCGGCGCCGACCTTGCCGGCATCCACGCCGATATCCGCAGGCTTCCATACAACGGGCTGTTTTTTACTGGCGGCCATGATGCCCTTAAGCGTGGCATAGCGCGCTTCACCAAGCTCGTTGCTTACGGTGATGAGCGCGGGGCCCTGAACTTCCAGCACCTGGAAGCCGTCTGCAATCACGCGTTCGACCTTTACTTTACCACCGTCGAGAACCTCTACCTTCTTGGCTACCGTAACACTGGGTATGCCCAGCAGCTCGGCCAGTCCTGAGCCGACCTGTCCATCATCCCATTCGGATTCCTGCCTGCCGCAAAAGATCAGGTCGAAAGCTCCGACCTTCTTAATAGCAGCTGCCAGTGCCGAGGCTACCGAGAAGCTGTCTCCGCCTTCGAATGCGGCGTCCTCAAGCAGTATCAGCTCATCGGCGCCCATGGAGAGCGGTTTTTTAACCACGTCACGCACAAGATTGTTGCCAAGGCTAATAATAGTCACTTTATGGGCAGCCTTGTCCTTGTCCTTGATGCGCAGGGCGGCCTCGACAGCCTGCTCGTCATACGGATTTACAACCGGCTTGACCTCAGGCGGCTGGACCATCCTGTTGTTGGCAGCATCCAGTTTGAAGGTGGCTGGAGCTGCTTCGGGATCGAGTACCTGTTTACAGCAGACGATCATGTTCATGGTAGCAAATCACCCCTAAATACGATATTTGGCTAAAGAATTTAACCAATCGGAAAGTTTACCTTAACCTTATATAGATGTCAAAAGTATATTGCGATTGGGCTGCTCGCTTTCCCCTTAACAGAATCAGTCGATCTTCAACAGCACTAATGCTTCGTCGCCGTTCAGAATAAGCGCCCTGTGTGGTTCTATAGTGCTCGACCGTCCATGTGTGGAAACCAGGATTTCCCATTTAGAACCGGCTGAATCAGCTTCGAACTGCAATCTTTTATTGTTGCGATTAAAGTTGAGTATCACCATGATTGTCTCATTCCGGTTCCGGCGCAGATAGGCCAGGACACTTTTAGGGCTTACACTTAGCGGAACGAAATCACCGTCCAGTAACGCCGGGTGCTGCCTGCGGCAACGTATCAATAACCTGTAGAAATGCAGTAGCGAATTCCCATCCTTTTCATGGGCAGCCACGTTGCGGACAAGATAGTCTTTATTGACCCTCAGCCAGGGCTTGGAACGGCTGAAGCCCGAGTTAGAGGAGCTGTCCCACTGCATGGGGGAGCGGCAGCCGTCTCTTCCTACATTAGCAGGCCAGTAGTGTATGCCCAGCGGGTCCAGCAGCTCACTACGCTTGAGATGAACGTCCCGCATGCCGATTTCATCACCATAGTAGATGAAAACAGTGCCGCGCAACGTAAGAAGCATGGCAGCTATCAATTTCAAACGGGCATCATCCTTGCCCCGGGCATATCTCTCGGCAATACGCTTCCTATCATGATTACCAAGTACGTTGTTCGGCCAGTTGTCTTTAAGGGCAGATTCAAAATCCAGGACAGCCTGAAGGAAGCGCCGGGCATTCCAGGGACATTCCAGCAGCTTGAAATTGAACGCCTGGTGAAGCCTGTCAGGACCACAGTAGCCTGCCGCTTTCTTTGCCGTTGGCATCAGCGTCTCTCCAACCGCATAACTCCCGGGATACTCATCCATGATATCGCGTATTTCTTTGAGCACCGGTATCATTTCAGGCCGGTCGCACTCATAAATATGGTCCTGCCAGGCGAAAGGGCGAATTCCTTCGAGCCCCACGAACCTATTCTCCCTGGTAACGGGTGGATTGCTACGGAATTGATCATCCTTGAAGTACAGGTTGAAGACATCGAGGCGGAAGCCGTCGACACCGCGTTTCAGCCAGAACTTGAAGACCTCGAGTTGCGCCCTGCGTACCTCAGGATGCCGCCAGTTGGGATCGGGCTGCTGCTTATAGAAATAATGATAATAGTACTGGCCTAGCTCGGGCACATACTCCCAGGCCTTGCCGCCGAACATGGAGAGCCAGTTATTGGGAACTCTGCCTCCCCGGCCCGGATCACGCCAAAGGTAGTAATCGTGATAAGGATTATCGCGTGACTTGCGCGACTCGATGAACCAGGGATGCTGATCGGAGGTATACGCCAGCACGATATCCATGATTACTCTTATGCCTCGAGTGTGCGCCTCCTTCAGCAAACGATCGAAGTCCTCCATGGTACCGTAGCGAGGGTCAATGGCACAATGGTCGGTGGTATCGTATCCGTAGTCGTCATCAGGAGATGGATAAATCGGCGTGAGCCAGATCGCATCTACGCCCAGATCCGCCAGATAATCCAGTTTGTTGATGATGCCCTGCAGATCGCCGAAGCCGTCGCCATTGTTGTCAAAAAACGACCGTGAATATATCTGATAGATAACTGCGGTCTTCCACCATTCATTCGTTGTCGCATGCATCTTTATTCAATCTCCCTCCAAAATGATGATAACTAATAACCGTGCTCCTCGTTCCATTTGCGTGTTTCATCCAGCATGGCGTAGTAGTTATCGATCTTCAAATAGTTGGCAACGGAATTGCCTGTGCCCATACAGTAACCACCGCCAGGCGCGCAGTGCTCAAGTATCCGGCGAGTTCGCTGCCTGACCTGCTCCTGCGTACCGTGGGTCATCAAATCCATGTCGACACCCCCCAGTATGGCTACCCGGTCGTGAAATTTGTCGTACCACTGCTCGACCGGCAAAATGGCATCTTCGAAGCTGTGCCTGCCGTCGATACCGGCTTCTATCAGGTCATCCATGATCGCCATGACCTGCCCGCAGCAATGGAAGAGAAACAGCTTCCCCTGTCGGTGGCAGGCATCGGCGATGCGCTTCAACCTGGGTATATAGTACTTTCTTAGAAAGCGCGGTGATAAAGTGGTGCCGCCTTTGTAGCCCAGGTCATCAGAATAAAATATGGCGCCGGTACCAGGGTGAGCCGCACTCAGGCTGATGGCATGTTCCGCAAGGCGGGTTAATTGCTCGAGAATATCCTCCACCAGATCCGGCTCCTCGATACTTTTAATCGCCATATGCTGGGTGCCCATCAGCTCGCTCAGGTCTTCGTATACCCCGTTGCACATCACCATGATCTTCATCCCTTCCGGTACGCTGCCAGCCGCGTAGTCGAGAGCCAGCATACTTATCTGGTCCAGCGCAGGCCACCTGTAATCTTCATATTCGGCGCGGTTGGTGATAATGCCCCGACCTTCTTCCTTCCAGGCACGTTTTTTCCGCCGTGTATCCTCATCTGCAGCCAGCTCTCTCCTTGTCTTTGTAAGGGGGACAATGGGTATCATGGTAACGTAATCATATCCGACGGCCTTACTGAACGCTATGTGTAGGTCCATTAGCCTGATCCCCATCTCCAGCGCTTCTTGATCATCGACTACTTGACCTGCGTTGGTAGAAAGTTCCACTGCCCTATCTGCAGGGAAATCGATTCCTGTGACCTCCGTCATGATCTCAGGATCGGGGAACAATTCAATTATAGGTACCGGCCCTTGCTTAACTTGCCGCCTCAACACCTTCTCCATATGGTCCCAATCATAGGTTGTTTTGAACGGCCGTGGAATCGTCATCGGATCATCCTCCTGCAATCTGCATCGGTCTGCATATTATAAGCCAGCACAGGATATCCGTCATATATGGCTGAAATTCCAATTGACATGCCCGTACAGGCGAATTACTATTAATTTCAGCCGGATGAAAGGTGCAACGGGGGTCGGCAGCTTAACGAGTGAAAAAAGCAGGGGTCATATGGAGTACACTCTCGGCATAGATCTGGGCACTACAGGCGTAAGGGTCCTGCTCATATCTGAAATTGGGGATGTAGTCGCCACAGGCAACGGCGAATACCCCCTGCTGATGCCCGAACCCTATTGGACCGAACAGGATTCCGAGCAGTGGTGGCAGGCTACGGCGGCCGCCATAAAGGCGTGCCTCGAGATAGGGAAGCAGGCGGCCGGGAGCAGGATCAAGGTAGCAGCCATCGGCCTTTCCGGCCAGATGCACGGCTCGGTTTTTCTCGGTTCAAAAGGGGAGGTGCTGCGGCCGGCCATCCTCTGGAACGACCAGCGCACGGCAGACCAGTGCGAACAGATAACCGCGATAGTGGGAGAGGAGCGGCTGATCCGGCTAACATCAAACCGGGCACTGGCCGGATTCACAGCTCCCAAGATACTCTGGCTGAAGCAGAATGAGCCGGATATCTATGCTCAGGTTAATAAAATACTGCTACCAAAGGACTATCTGCGATACAGGCTGACCGGTATCCTGGCCACCGAGGTCTCCGATGCGTCGGGCACCCTGCTTTTCAACGTCAGGGAACGCAAATGGTCGGAGGAAATGCTACAGGCGCTCGAATTGCCGTCGGCCTGGATGCCCGAATGCTACGAGTCTGTCGCAGTCAGCGGCCATATCAGCCGGGAATCTGCCGCGATTACAGGCCTTACCTCGGGAACGCCGGTAGTGGGCGGCGCAGGGGACCAGGCCGCAGGAGCCGTGGGCAACGGCATCGTATCAACAGGCAAAGCATCATGCGTGCTGGGCACCAGCGGTGTTCTATTCTGGCACTGCGATACATACACTTATGACCCGCAGGCCAGGCTCCATTCCTTCTGCCACGCAGTCCCCGGCAAGTGGCATTTAATGGCAGTTACGATGGCCGCCGGCGGCTCACTGCGCTGGTTCCGCGACAGCCTCTGCCAGGATATCAAGGCACAGGCCAAAACCGAAGGCATTGACCCTTACGAGATAATTATCGGCATAGCCGAGAGGATTACAGCCGGGTCAGAGGGACTTCTTTTTCTCCCCTATCTTGCAGGGGAAAGGACACCCTATGCCAACCCGCATGCCAGCGGCGCATTCATAGGTCTCTCACTTCGTCACACGCGGGCGCACATGGCCAGGGCGGTAATGGAGGGAATCACCATGAGCCTCAGGGACTGCCTGGAACTTGGCAGGAAATGCGGGGCAACTGCGCCGATTATAAACTTTTCCGGCGGCGGCGCCAGGAGCTCCCTCTGGCAGCAAATGGCCGCCGATATCTTCGGAGTGTCTGTGCAAAGGTCCGGCAGCGATGAAGGCCCGGCCTATGGGGCGGCCATACTGGCTAATGTCGGAGCGGGGCTGCACAGGACGGTTGAAGAAGCCTGTGCAACATTCATCAAGATCAAGGACGAAGTGCAGCCACAGTACGAGATGTCAGAAAGGTACTCGAGCCTGTACGGATTATACACCTCACTGTATCCTTCATTACTGGGATTTTACGAGCAAAACGCCTCATTCATCAAGCAATACTCATAATGCCGGACTGCCGGCAATGGGAGAGTGATATGGACATATATCTGGACGCTTCCAGACCTGCGGCTGAAAGAGCCCTGGACCTGATCTCCAGGATGAAATTCGAGGAGAAGATAGCTCAAATGGGATCAGTATGGGCGATGGAGCTGCTTGAAGACGGCAAATTCTCATCACCTTTGGCCAGGAATTTGATCAGCCACGGCCTTGGACAGGCCAGCCGGGCCGGTGTCGGAACCGGGCTCGAGCCCGCCCGGATCGCTATGTTTGTCAATGACCTGCAAAGGTTCCTCGTGAAAGAAACCCGGCTGGGCATTCCGGCCATTGTGCATGAAGAATGCCTGACCGGTTTTATGGCAAGGGAGGCCACCATCTTTCCCCAGATTATCGGTATGGCCAGCACCTGGGACCCCGACCTGATGAGTCGTGTGACCGGGGTCATCCGCAGGCAGATGCTGGCAGTCGGCGTGCGGCAGGGACTCTCCCCGGTACTGGACGTCGCCCGCGACCCGAGGTGGGGCAGGATCGAGGAAACGTTCGGCGAGGATCCATACTTGATCGCAAAAATGGGTGTGGCCTTCATAAGGGGACTGCAGGGAGACAATATTAAGCAGGGAGTAATCGCGACGCCCAAGCACTTCGCCGGATATGGAAAATCGGAAGCCGGGCTCAATCACGCGCCGTCCGATATACCCTCACGCCTGCTCAGGGAGGTCTACCTTTACCCTTTCGAGAAGGCGGTGCGCGAGGCCGGCGCCCTCTCGATTATGAACGCCTACCAGGAAATTGACGGTGTACCCTGCGCGGCATCAAGGGAGTTGCTGACGAACATATTGCGCGATGAGTGGGGTTTCGATGGCATCGTAGTATCCGATTACTTCGCGGTGCAGATGCTCAATACACACCATCGCGTGGCAAAAAATAGTCTGGAGGCGGCGTTCCTTGCAATCTCTGCGGGCATCGATCTGGAGCTTCCACGCGGCGATTGCTTCACCTCAGATTTAAAGGAAAAAATCGACAGCGGGGACCTGCCGATGGCCGTTATCGACAGGGCGGTTTTCAATGTGCTCAAGATTAAAATCATGCTGGGGCTGTTCGAAAAGCCATACGTCAGCCCACCCGCCGTGAAAAAGCTATTTGATACTGGCGCCGATCGTAAGCTGGCCCTGGAAGCTGCGCACAAGTCGATTGTCCTGCTCAAGAACGAGGGCGGACTGCTGCCGCTTGCGGGTGACACCGGAAAGATCGCGGTCATTGGCCCGGTCGCACACGATGCCAGGCTCCAACTCGGCGACTATACTTATCCCGCGCACATCGGCCTGACCGCTATTACGGCACAGTCGCTGAACTGCCGCCTGCCAGCGGAGGGCATTCAGCCCGACATGATTCCGGTCCATATAACAACGCTCCTGGATGGAATCAAATCTGCCGTGGGAGCTAAAACTGAGGTTATCCACGTGCGCGGCTGCCAGTACGATGGTCACTTCGACGTAGAAATCGATGAAGCAGTAAAGCTGGCCGCAATGTCCGATATTGTTATACTTGCCCTGGGAGGCAAATCCGGCTTGACAACCGAGTGTACCTGCGGCGAGATGCGTGACTCTGCCAGCCTGCGTTTTCCTGCAGTGCAGGAGACTTTAGCCAGGGCTGTCTTTGATGCAGGCAAGCCCGTAGTTCTGGTTGTGATGGATGGACGGCCGCTTGAACTGGGCTGGATGGCTCAAAAGATACCTGCCATAATATGGGCCTGGAAGCCCGGGGAAGAGGGCGGCAACGCCCTGGCGGATGTCCTGTTCGGCCGTTATAACCCGGGAGGGAAGTTGTCGATCACCTTCCCGCATAACGTTGGGCAGGTACCGCTCTACTATGCGCTCAAACCCAACGGAGGGAAATCCCAATTCTGGGGTGATTATATCGATTGCCAGGCCGGTCCTCTCTATGAGTTCGGTTACGGCCTCAGCTATACCACGTTTGAACTGAGCAACCTGGTCATTTCACCCTCGCATATAAAACCGGATGGCCTGATAACCATTAAATGCAACGTTAAAAATAAGGGTAGCCGACCGGGAGATGAGGTTGTTCAGCTTTATGTCAATGATGTTGTTGCCAGCCTGACGCGGCCGGTGCTGGAACTGAAAGGTTTCAGGCGTGTCAGCCTGCAGCCCGGCCAGTCCAAGGAGGTGGTATTTGAGCTGCCTGTTGAGGAGATGGCTTTTTACGGCCGCGACATGAAGCCTGTGCTTGAATCAGGACTATTTAAGGTCATGGTAGGCACATCGTCAAAAAATATATCTCTTCAGGGGGATTTCTTCGTCCTGCAGTGAGAGTTCAACATGGCATGATTATCTTCATGCACCGATTGATGCCGGCCAAATCTTTGATCAATCTTATTTCTGCATTGCGCAGCAGCCTTGTTACCACAGGCATCAGTCTTTGTTCTTGTCCCTCTCCTATCTCCAAAAAAAGCGCTCCCCCGGCGGCCAGCTTATCGGGAGACTGTTCAAGCAAAGCCCGAATAAGGTCAATGCCGTTTTCTCCACCATCCAGGGCATCCAGCGGCTCATACATATATATCTCCGGCTGCAGACCGGGCAAATCTCCACGCGGTATGTAGGGCAGATTGGCCACAATCAGATCCGTCCTCCCGCTAATTGGCTCCAGCAAATCCCCCCGCACCGGCATTATCCGTTGCTTCAGGCCATGACGATGAATATTATCTGCGGTAACCTCAAGAGCAGCAGGTGAGATATCCACGGCATACAGCTGAGCCTCCGATACGTGAGTCGCCAGCGCGATGGCGATAGCACCGCATCCCGTGCCGACATCGACCGCCAGCATGCGTCTGTGATTGTGCATAACCCATGAGCGTGCAAACACGATGGCTGCCTCGACCAGTACCTCGGTCTCGGGCCTGGGTATCAGCACCCTGGGGTCAACGAAGAGGTTGAGGCCGTAAAATTCCCTGCAGCCGGTGATATAAGCTGCGGGTTCACGGCGCAGCCTGCGCACAGTCAGACCGTCAAGCATGGCGAGTTCTTCAACGTTCAGTGCCCTCTCCGGCTGCGCGAATATTTCAGCTTTGCCGAGTTTCAGCGCATGGCAGAGCAGAGCCGATGCCTCGTCCGCCGCCTCCTCTATGCTCGCCTGCTGGAAAATTGAAGCATATTTACACAGCCATTCCCGGACGGTCACAAGCTGCTATCCTGTAATAACTGCGATTGTTCCTCGGTAGATAGAGCATCGATGAGCTTGTCCAGGTCGCCGTCCAAAATGCGTGGCAGACCGTGCAGGCTAAGGTTGATGCGATGGTCGGTCAGGCGATCTTGAGGGAAGTTGTAGGTGCGGATCTTCTCGGACCTGTCCCCGCTGCCTATCTGCGACCTGCGCTCTTCGGTGAGCTCGTTCTGCTGCTTGCGCTGCTCGATGTCGTATAGCCTGGACCTCAGCACCGCCATGGCCTTGAGCTTATTGCGGAGCTGTGACCGCTCGTCCTGGCAGATTGCTACGATTCCTGTGGGTATGTGCGTGATACGCACCGCCGTGCTCAGCTTGTTGACGTTCTGACCGCCTGCGCCTCCGCTGCGGAAGATGTCGATCCGCAGGTCCTCCTGGTTAATATGCACGTCTATCTCTTCCGCTTCTGGCAACACTGCTACCGTAGCGGCTGATGTATGTATCCTGCCTGAAGCCTCGGTGACAGGGACGCGTTGCACACGGTGCACGCCGCGTTCGTACTTGAGATGGCCGTAGGCGCCTTTTCCCTTGACTTCGAAGATGATCTCCTTGAAGCCCCCCATCTCATTCTGGTTGCTATCGATTATATCTATTTGCCAACCTTTGGCCTGGGCGTAGCGCGAATACATTCGGTACAAATCCGCCGCGAAGAGGGCAGCCTCATCACCTCCGGTACCCGCCCTGATCTCCACGATAGCGTCCTTGTCCCGGTTGGCATCCTTGGGCACGAGACTGAGGCGTAGTACTTCGCCCAACGCCTGCTCTGAAGCCTTCAGCTCAGTGAGTTCTTCCCTGGCCATGGACAGCATATCAGGATCCAGTCCGCTCTCGATCATGGCCTGCGTATCGGCAATGGCCTTTCCCGCCACTTTGTACTGCCTGTATTTGTTTACAGCATCCTCGATGGCGGCCCGCTCCTGCGAGAGAGCCTGTACACGCTGGAAATCGTTGTAAACCTCCGGCTGGGTGATCATTTCACCCAGTTCCTCGTAGTGTTTTTCAATTGCTTCCAGTTTTTCAAACATGGCTCAATCCTGAATAACATACGAATTATAGCATCGTAGTTTGAATACACTCAAATTGGCTGTATCTGCGAAAGTCAGGAATCAGTTATAATAGGCATCACATCCAATAGGATTAAAACGTTTGGAGGTCAGCATGAAAAACGAGCAGGTGCAGAGACCGGTGTTGGAAGGGGCGCGTCGAGTCTGGGTCTTCGTTCTTTTAGGGGCTACTCTGCTGCTGGCGGGATCGGTCTTCGGCGTCGACTGGATAAATTATCTTGACAAGACAGGCAGCCTTTATCCTGCTATCGCCAAGCCGGGCATTACCCTGCTGTCAATGATCATCGTCCTTATCGCGGGAAAATATGCGCTGGAGAAAAAGGACTGGACACTGCTGCTGCTGGCTTTCTGCTGTATGCTGCCCACTGATATTCTGATGAGCGTGGTGGTTGCTGTACCAGGTATGACCGTTGGGGGCTGGACCTTCATGATCGGTGGAGTGCTGTCCATTATCGCCCATATTTTCCTTATCATACGCGTAGGACGCGGCTTCGGTTACTTCAAACAGTTCAGACCATTACAATTATGGCTTCCCGTGTTAATCTACGGCTCAGCCGTGGTTGTAATAGCGATCCTGTGGAATGACATCGTGCGAGTCGGGCACGGCGTACTCGGTCCGGTTTATACAGCTTTCTTCTGCACCACTACCTGGCTGGCCTGGGAGACTGTACGCCGCAAGCTTTATCCGGCGCCTAATGCCTGGATGGTGGCCATCGCGGCCACCTGCTGGTATATCACTGAGATCATCGGTGAGGTTTACAACCTGGGCCTGGGCAATATCTCACAGGTCATGTTCTGCCTGGTCTGGGTATTTTACGGCACGAATGTTGTTCTGTGGGCGCTGAGCGGGTACAGATGGACTAAAAATTAACCCCGATTGCTTTCAGTGCTGCTCTCTCGTTGACCATTTTTCCATATATCAGGTATGATAAATCACATCCAAACTTCCATCTGTGGCGAGGAGGTCCGATATGTCACACTGCACACAGCATCCAGGGAAAGACGCCGTTGGAGCTTGTAGCGAATGCGGGCACCTGGTCTGCAAAGCCTGTTATACGGAGGTCAAGGACAGGGTCTACTGTACGTCCTGTGCCAATAAATTGTTCACCATAAAGGAGCAGCCGCCTGCTCCGACCCCAACCGGCGATGCTCAATCTAAATCAAAGCAGAAACAGATAGAACAGCAACCGTCCGCGCCGAAGCAGGAGATCAGCAGCATCGCTCCTGCAACCGAGTCCAAACATGACGCCGGCAGTATTGCTCCACCGGCTGTACCGGTGGCGCAACCGCAGACAGCAGCCGCTGTGACCCCTGCCACAAGTGTGCCTCCCGTAATAAAAAAGGCGATAATCACTCCATCCGCTGAAACCGATACTGGTAAAGAAACACCCCATCGTGACGCCAAAGTACCCTCGGGACTGTGGTGGCTGGCCCCTGTATTGCTCGCTTTCATAGGCGGTCTGCTCGCCTGGTTCATGAATAAATCTAAAGAGCCCGGCAAAGCGAAGGCTATGCTCTGGACCGGCATCGGGCTAACAGCCGTTTACGCTGTTGCCGTCTTTGTTTTCGCGATAATGCCCGGCATGCTGACCGGTTCCTCAGGGCGGGGCACCATCATCTTTGATAGCTATCGTGATGGTACCTGGCAGGTTTGGGTTATGAATCCGGACGGATCGGATCCGCAACTGTTCACCGCTCACGACAATACGAGCAAATATTTCAATGTGCAATCGAGCTGGTCTGCGGACCTGAAAAAATTATATTTTTGCACCAGCCGCGATAAAAATAATGAGATATACAGCATAGATGCAGACGTATCGAACGATACCAATCTGACTAAAAATAATTTCGCCGATCAGCAGCCTGACTGGTCAGCCGGCAACAAGAGAATAGCGTTTGTCAGCAACCGGGATGGTAATAACGAGATCTATGTTATGGACGCCGATGGCGGCAATCTCCAGCGGCTGACAGTGAGTAAACCCAACGATTTTAGGCCACGCTGGTCACCTGCGGGAGATAAAATCGTATTCTATACAGACCGCGACGGCAACTATGAGATATACGTCATGGGTGCCGACGGCAGCAACCAGTTAAGGCTTACCACAGATGAGGGCTGGGACGGCCAGGTGTGCTGGTCGCCGGACGCTAAAACAATAGTCTTTGTCAGCGATCGTGACGGCAATCCAGAGATATATACCATGGACGCCGACGGAAAAAATCAGCAACGCATCACATTCAACAGCGCCAAAGATTATTATCCCTGCTTCTCCCCCGACGGCACCAAAATCGTATACCATTCCAATATTAGTGGAAATGACGACATCTATATCATGAATACCGATGGGGGAAATCAAAAAAGGATAACCGATGATAAAGCTAACGACCAGATCCCGCTGTGGATCAGCGAAAAGCTGAAGCCACCCGCCGGGATAACTCCTCCCGTTATCATGACTAAAATACTGGGCAGCGAACTGTCCACGTCAAATAAGAACTCCAGCGGCAAGGACAATGTGCACTACATTAAATTCACGGCCGACCGCGACGGAAGAGCTGATTTGATCAGGGTCTATAGCTCAGTGTCAGGATCGGCCAAAGCCGCCATCTATGATCATGACCCAGCATCCGACCATCCTGTGAACAAGCTGAGCTCAAACGATCAGCCCACGGCCTGCGCAGCCAACACGTGGAATACCATCAATATCCCGCCTGTGTCGATATCCAAAGGGAGAACATACTGGCTCGCTTTCAATACAGATACAACAGGTGTTGTGATGAACGGGTCGGGTACACAGAAGGCCTTTTACTTAAAGTCCCTTTTCGATGACTTTACCTTCCCGGCCAAGGCCCCTTCAGATAACGGCACAATCAAAATAAATGCCTCTATCTGCGGCTACGGCAATCCCTGAACCCGTGTGAAATTTAAAAACTGCATGTTGTCTTGGCCGCGTGATGGGCGAGAACGGGACAGTGCCAGTCACCATACGGATTCATTTATGTTATAATCCTTATCTACCAACTCGGGCATGGAATCTTAATGCACGCCGATGAAACTAACGGACGAAGAAGTAAGACACATCGCTCTCCTGGCCAGACTGGGCATCTCCGATGCCGAGGTGGAGAAGTTCCGCAACCAGCTCTCCAATATACTGGAGAACTTCGATATCTTAAGCCAGGCCGATACCGAGGGCCTTCCGCCCACCGCGCAATCGATAGCGCTGGAGAACATCTTCCGCCCGGACGAGGCCGGACCTTCCCTGCCGGTCGACGATGTCCTGGCCAATGCGCCTGACCGAGAAGAGAACTGCTTCAAGGTCAATGCAGTCCTGGAGTAACCCATGAACGACCTTCACCGCCTGACCATCCACGAGTCTCACACCCTGCTCAAAGAGAAAAAAATCTCTTCAGTCGAGCTGACGCGTGCCGTTCTAAAATACCTCGAATCCATCGACGGCAAGATCCGTGCCTGCATGCGCATTACTGCCGAACAGGCGATGGCAAGCGCTGCGGCAGCTGACAAGGCTATTGCTGAGGGCAGGTGCAGCCCCCTGACCGGCGTGCCTGCCATCATCAAGGACAACATGTGTACCAGGGGCATCACCACCACCTGCGGCTCCAAAATGCTGGAGAACTTCGTCCCGCCTTACAATGCCCACGTGATAGAAAAGCTCAATTCGGTCAATGCTGTAATGGTGGGCAAGGCCAATATGGATGAGTTCGCCATGGGCTCCTCCACGGAAAACTCGGCCTTCTTCACCACCCACAATCCCTGGAAGCTGGACTGTGTGCCTGGGGGGAGTAGCGGCGGCTCAGCCGCGGCGGTCGCCGCCGACGCCTGCATCTATGCGCTGGGCTCCGACACCGGTGGCAGCATACGCCAGCCGGCAGGGTTCTGCGGTGTTGCAGGGCTCAAACCCACCTACGGACGCGTCAGCCGCTACGGGCTGGTGGCCTTCGCCAGCTCGCTGGACCAGATCGGGCCTCTGGCCAAGGACGTGACCGATGCCGCGCTGATAATGAACGTCATCTCTGGACATGATAAACGCGATTCCACCACTGTGCCGCTGGAGGTGCCCGACTATACCAGAGCGCTGAAAATAGATATCAAAGGACTAAAAGTCGGCGTACCGCGCGAGTACCTTGTCGAGGGCATGCAGCCAGCTGTCCGTAAGGCGATAGAGACCGCAGCCAAGAAGCTTGCAGAACTGGGGGCCCTGGTCGAGTGGAACGTCTCCCTGCCCAATACCAGGTACGGCCTGGCCGCCTATTATATCCTCGCTCCTTCGGAAGCATCGGCCAATTTGGCGCGCTACGACGGTGTGAAATACGGCTACTCCTATCGTGAGACCACCAGCATGTGGGAATCGATGGAGAAGACCAAGCAGTTCGGGTTCGGCGCGGAGGTCAAACGGCGTATCATGCTCGGCACGTATGCCCTCTCCGCCGGCTACTACGATGCCTATTACCTGAAGGCACAGAAAGTTCGCACTCTGATCAAGCGTGATTTCGACCGCGCCTTTGAGAAATACGATGTCCTGGTCACGCCCACATCGCCCACCGTAGCCTTCCAGATCGGCGAGAAGTCTGACGATCCGCTGCAAATGTACCTCAGCGATATTTGCACATTGCCCATCAACATCGCGGGAGTTCCGGCGATCTCCATTCCCGCCGGATTTGCAGACGGCCTGCCTGTGGGTATGCAGTTCATCGGCAAGCACTTTGGCGAAGAGACCCTGTTGCGCGCCGCCTTTGCCTACGAGCAGGCCACCCCCTGGCACAAACAGAAGCCCGTCATCGCCTGAAACCGGCGGCCACTACGAACACGGCGAAGCAGTCCCCTCCATGTTACTTTACCTGGTTGTTTTGTTATAATACGGGTTACCCGAAAATTCAGGCTGTTCGAGGAGGCGTTATGGAGAACGAAAAGAAAATCTTCGAGGCACTAGAAACGGATGCCAAGCTGACCTACGATCAGATCGCCGAAATGACCGGCGTACCCGTCCATGATGTGCAGAAGATTATCAAAAAGGCGGAGAAGGACGGCACTATCGTCAAGTACAAGACGGTCATCAACTGGTCCAAGCTCGGTGAAGAACAGGTGTGGGCGCTGGTTGAGGTAAAGGTGGTCCCGCAGCGTGACACAGGTTTCGGCGCTATCGCCGAACGAATCTATCGCTTCCCCCAGGCCAAATCGGTCTTCCTGGCATCCGGCACCTACGACCTGGCCATTCTCATAGCCGGCAAAACCATGCAGGAGATTGCCATTTTCGTCTCCGAAAAACTGGCGCCCATGGAGACCGTCCAGGGCACGATAACCCATTTCATACTCAAGAAATACAAAGAGGACGGTGTCATCTTCGAGGATGACGGCGAACCCCGGCGGTTGGGCGTTGTAGCCTGACCTCCACACGTCATCACCCTTACAGGAGACTCCATATGACGCATCATATTAAAAAAAACAAATGTAAACATATATCCAAAAAGGCACGGGATATATCACCGTCGGGCATCAGGAAATATTTCGACCTGCTATCCTCCATAGACGGCGCCATCTCGCTCGGAGTGGGCGAACCTGATTTCGTGACACCCTGGCCTATGCGCGAGGCCGGCATCACGGCAATCGAAAAGGGCTTCACCATGTACACCTCCAACCGGGGCATACCCGAGTTGAGAGAGTCCATCGCAAAATACCACCACAAATTCTATAACCTCAATTATGATCCGAATTCGGAGATTTTAGTGACCACGGGCAGCAGCGAAGCGCTTGACCTGGCCTTCAGGGCCATTATCGATCCGGGTGACGAGGTCATCATGTCCGATCCGCATTACGTGGCCTACCCGGTTTGCGTGTCCCTGGCGGGGGGCGTGCCTGTGCTTGTACCGACCTACGAGAAAAACAATTTTGAGCTGATGCCTGTTGATATAAAAAAGAAGCTGACGCGCAAGACCAAGGCTATACTGCTTAGCTTTCCATCCAACCCCACCGGGGCGGTCATGCCGAGAAAGCTGCTGCTTGAAATAGCCAAAATTGCCAACGAACACGACCTGCTGGTGGTTTCAGACGAGATATACGCCCGCCTTACCTACGATATGGAGCATACCTGTATGGCGGGGTTGCCGGGTATGAAGGATAGAACCGTTCTGATCGGCGGATTCTCCAAGGCTTTCGCAATGACGGGATGGCGCGTCGGATTTTCCCTGGCCAACTCAGAGATTACCGAGGCCATGCTCAAGGTACACCAGTACACCATGATGTGCGCCCCCATCATGGGACAACTGGCCGCCGTGGAAGCGCTGAAGGATGCTAACAACCAGGAAGTCGAAAACATGCTTGCCGAGTATGACAGGCGCCGGCATGTTATCGTAAAAGGATTCAGAGAGCTCGGACTCTCCTGCTTCGAACCGAAGGGCGCTTTCTACGCCTTCCCCAATATAACATCGACCGGTATGACGTCGGAGGAGTTTGCGGAGGATCTGCTGACTGAGGAGAAGGTGGCTGTGGTGCCGGGCTCGGTTTTCGGCAAATGCGGGCAGGGCTACGTTCGCTGCTGTTATGCAACCTCAATGCCGGAGATCGAAGAGGCCCTCAAAAGGATTAAGAAGTTCCTGGCACGACGCCGCAGGAAATAGCTATTTCTGCCCCAGCCAGTCTCTGAATACGCGGCCGAGTCGGGGATTGGCGGCGATGATCTCCCTATCATGGAAAGTGGCAGGGCGTTCGCTGTAATCTGTCACCTCTCCACCAGCTTCCCTGACCAGCAACAATCCGCTGGCCGAATCCCACGGATAGAGGCTTTTGTGGAAATAAAGGCTCAGCCGCCCGCCAGCCACATAGGCCATTCCCAGGCTGGAGGAGCCGATCAACCTCATGCAGTGTATCTTCGGCCACAACTGCATTGCCGTTTCCAATAGATCTTTGCTCCTTTCCGCGTCGTAGCCAAGGTCCACGCCAACGGCGGCGTCCTCCAGGTTGGTGACATCCGCCACCCTGATTCTTTTATTGTTCAGATAAGCGCCTCTGCCTTTGACAGCCCGGAAGACCTCATTGCGCATGGGATCGAAGGTAATTCCCATCAATACCTCATTGCGCCGGGCCAGGGCGATATTTACACAGAACAGAGGAATCCCGTAATGGTAGTTGTTGGTACCGTCCAGGGGATCGATGATCCAGGTATATTCGCTGCCCTCCCGCCTGATCCCGGCTTCCTCGGACATGATCCCGTGTTCGGGGAAAGCGGCGGTGATGATTTCAAGTACGATTTTTTCTGACAGCAGGTCGGCTTCGGTTACCAGATCACGCTTGCCCTTTACCCTTGTTGCGTTATGACGGCCGAAACGCTGCCGCAGTATCTTGCCCGCTTCGGCAGCTGCCTGCTTGCCCACCTGATAGGCGGACTGCCCCTGCACGGATGTGGGGAGTGTAACGCATGGCTTCTCAGTCATGCCTGCTGAGGCCCATTTTGAGCTTAACTTCGCCGACGGTCTTGCATGCTATGGCCTGGGCACGCCTGGCGCCGTCGGCCAGGATGTCATAAATATGATCGGGGTCCTTCTCCAGCTTCGCTCGTTTCTCACGGAAATCCTTGAGGCTGTCGTTGATCCCTGAGGCCAGCAGTTTCTTGCAATCGACGCAGCCTATCCCCGCAACCCTGCACTGTGCCTCGATCTCAGGAACACGAGACTCATTGAAGAATTTGTGCAGGCTGAAAACGTTGCAGACCTCCGGGTGTCCGGGATCGTTGCGGCGCTGTCTGGCAGGGTCGGTCACGGCTGTCTTCACCCGCTCCAGTGTCTCCTCGGGGGTAGCGGCCAACTCGATGTGGTTGTTATATGACTTGCCCATCTTCTGGCCGCCGTCGAGGCCGCGCACCATAGGGAAGTTGGTCAGCTTGGCCTGCGGCTCGGGGAACGTTTCGCCGAAGATGTAATTGAATCGGCGCACTATCTCCCTGGTCATCTCGAGGTGGGGCAGTTGGTCCTCGCCCACCGGCACGGCGTCCGACTTATAAAGCATGATATCCGCGGCCATCAGAACAGGATAACCGACCAGGCCGTAGTTCACATTCTGCGGCTGCATCCTGGCCTTCTCCTTGAAGGTCGGGACGCGCAGCAGCCAGCCGAGCGGCGTGAGCATGCCCAGCAGTGTGAACAACTCGGTTATCTCTGGAACATGTGACTGCACAAATATGATAGACCTTTTGGGATCGATGCCGGCTGCCAGCCAGTCAAGTGTCATCTCGAAAATGTTCTGCTGAAGCTCGGACGTGCTTTCAAGCGTTGTCAGCGCATGCAAATCGACGATGCAGTAGATGCAATCATAATCATCCTGCAATTTGACATAGTTTTGAATAGCCCCGATGTAATTGCCGATGTGCTGCCTGCCGGTTGGACGCGCGCCGGAGAAAACCCGTTTGTTCATAACAGGGGAAAAGTGTATCACAAATGTATTTGCAGCTACAAACCAATGACCTTGCACACAACGTCATTGCATGGACTTTTTATTATGTCATTGCGAGGAGCCTTAGGCGACGCGGCAATCTAGTGTTGACGCCATCCCCACACAGGATTGCTTCGCTCCGCTCGCAATGACCACTCAATTACATGCTATCGGGCGCCGTCATTCCCATCAGGTGTAGCGTCCTGGCCAGGACTATTTGTGCAGCCAGTATCAGCTTCAACCTGGCCGCCGTGAGATCAGCGTCTTCCGATATGACCCGGCACTGTTTATAAAAAGAGTGGAAGACCGTAGCAAGGTCCTGGGCATAAAACGGCAGGTGATGCGGCTGACGCGACAGCGCAACGGTCTCGATTATCTCCGGCATCCTGACCATGCTACGTATCAGCGTTAATTCGGGCTCTAATGTCAGCAGGCTTGTATTGCCCTTCGTAAAATCGATCCCTTTCTCAGCCGCGTTGCGCAATATACTGCTTATACGGGCGTGCGCATACTGCACATAATAGACCGGGTTGTCGGCGGACTGCTTAATGGCCAGTTCCAGGTCAAAGTCCATCTGGCTGTCTGCCGAACGGGAGAGGAAGACAAAGCGGCAGGCATCGGGACCGACCTCTTCCAGCAGCTCGCGCAGGGTTATGATATCGCCGCTCCTCTTGGAAACTTTAACGGCTTCCTTGCCGCGCCTTAACGTTACGAGCTGACATATGATTATCTCGAGCCTCTCGGGATCGATGCCCAGCGCGTTCAATACTACCTTCATGCGCTGTACATGGCCCTGATGATCGGCCCCCCAGATGTCGATTACGTTGTCGAACTTCCTCACGGCAAATTTATCGTAATGATAGGCGATATCCGAGGCGAAATAAGTGGGTGTGCCATCGGAGCGCACCAGTACATTATCTTTATCCTCCCCCAGTGTGGACGATGTAAACCAGGTCGCGTTCTCCCTATCCGCTATGTAATTCCCGTCGCGCAGCATCTGGATGGTACTGTCATACCTGCCGCTCTTAAACAGGCTCTGCTCGCTGAACCATACATCGAAGGTCACTCCCAGCGTCTCAAGGTCCTGTTTGATCTGCTGCATCTCCCTCTCTATACCTATCCGGCCGATCTCCTCTATGGCACGTTCCTCCGGCATAGCGGCGAACTTATCGCCGTATCGCTGGACGAGCTCCCCGGCGAGGTCCACCAGATAATTTCCGTGATACCCGTTGGTCGGCACCTCGGCCTCTTTGCCAAGTCTCTCCAGGTAGCGGGCATATAATGAACGGTAGAATGCATCGAGCTGACTGCCGGCATCGTTGATGTAATATTCGGTGGAAACCTTGTAGCCGGCCGCTTTGAGGACGTTGGCCAGCGTGCTGCCCAGTACGGCTCCCCTCCCATGTCCCACATGCAGAGGACCAGTCGGGTTACCGCTGACGAACTCGATTTGAACGCTTTTATCCTCGAGTTGTATATTGCCATAGGCCTCTCCGGCCCGGCAGATAACGTCCACCTGGCCGGCCAGCCATTTTTGACTTAATGTGAAATTGATGAAGCCAGGGGGCACCGCGGCGACTTTCTCAAAATCGTTGTCCGGTGGCAGATTCTTGATTATGGCTGCTGCAATATCCATGGGCTTCGTGCCAGTCAGACGTGCCAGTTTGAGCGGAAGGCTGCTGGCATAGTCCCCGTGTTCCGGTCTGGCAGGTCTCTCTATGGTTATTTCCGGCAGGCTGGACTTGCCCACCAATTCTTTTTCACCGGCGCGGGCGAAGGCCTGCTCCAGCATTTCAGCCAGACGTTTTCTGAAAGTCATGTAATCCCCCGAATAAATCAGTTAAATTTGCCCGGGAACTCACCGGTTCCCGACGAGAAAGTACTATTTTAATTGTTTTCCATGCTTTTATGCCAGATTCTATGATATTCCAGAGCTAAAAGCTCGTTTTCGACGGCCGAAAGCTTCGGGTCTTTTTCAAAAATTATAATAGCCTCCCTGCGCGCCATCTCCAACAGGCGCGTATCCGATAACCTTGCCATCTTAAGATCGGGCAGGCCGCTCTGTCTCGTCCCGAAAAACTCGCCGGGCCCTCGGAGCTCCAGGTCCTTTTCGGCCAGGGCAAAGCCGTCTGCCAATTCCTCGATGGCCTTCAACCTCTCCTGTCCGTATTCCGAGGGATTTTCAGACAGCAGTATGCAATAGCTCTGGCTCTCTCCACGCCCCACCCTCCCCCTGAACTGGTGCAGTTGAGAGAGGCCGAATCGATCAGCCGCCTCAATCAGCATCACTGTGGCATTGGGCACGTCTATGCCGACCTCCACCACCGATGTGGAGACCAGTATATCCAGCCGGCCTGCCTTGAAATCGCGCATAACGGATTCTTTGTCAGCATTTTTCAGCCTGCCATGCAGTAATCCCAATCTTAGATCGGGGAAAACCTCTCTTGACAGGCGCTTGTATTCTGCTACCGCCGCCTTAACGTCAAGGCTCTCGGATTCCTCGATCAGGGGGCAAATAATGAAGGCTTGGCGTCCCTCGGCGGCCTGCTTTTTTATGAAATTGTATGCGCGCTGGCGGTCCTCAGGCTTCAGCCAGCGTGTTTTTATCATCCGCCGTCCGGCCGGCATTTCATCTATGGTCGAGATGTCCAGATCGCCGAAGAGTGTCAACGCCAGCGTCCTCGGTATGGGAGTGGCCGTCATAACCAGAAGATGTGGATTGTATCCTTTCTGCTTTAAAGCTGAGCGCTGCAGCACACCGAAGCGGTGTTGTTCATCTATTACGGCCAGCCCCAGGGAAGCAAATTTGACCTCTCTCTGTACAAGCGCATGAGTGCCCACAATGATGTCCACCGATCCACCCTTTATCAGTCCCTGCGTCCCGGCCTTATCTCCGGCAGCCAGGCTGCCCGTTAGAAGAACGATCCTGATCTCACGTCCCATGATTCCTTTAAATACACAAATATTCGATTCCAGGCTGCTTTCCTCCGAAATGGCTGACAGCAGCTTGTGTAATGTCGCGAAATGCTGCTCCGCCAGTATCTCGGTCGGCGCCATCAGTGCGCCCTGGCATCCGTTGGTAACCGCAGCCAGCAGTGCCACAGTGGCCACCACCGTCTTACCGCTGCCCACATCACCCTGCAGCAAGCGCGACATGGGCACCTCACGTTCGAGGTCCCGGCATATATCGTCTATGACCCTGACCTGGGCCGTAGTCAGTTTGAAGGGCAGCGCCCCGATGAACTCCTGAATATCTTCCCGCTTTATATGGAATACCCGGCCGGGCTGCTCCTCCTGCCAGTCGCGCTTCTTATTGAGCACGCCGATCTGAAGCAGGAATAGCTCGTCGAAAGCCAGCCTCTGCCGCGCCTTGTTCTGCGCGGCGTAGTCAGAAGGATAATGCGCCTGCAGTACCGCATCCCGCAGGTCCATCAGCCCGCAGCGCTGCCGCACCGGCAACGGCAAAAACTCGGGAAGAGCCCTGAGATATTCATCCAGCGCATTCCTCACCATGGCCCGCACCTGCCTGGGGTAGAGGCCACCGGTCAGGGGATATACGGGGACCAGGCGACCGGTGTGCAGAAGCTCCCGGTCGTCAATAATCTCCCACTCGGGATTCTCAAAAACCTTCCCGTAGTTGAATTCGCCGACTTTACCGCTGACGGCTATTTTGGCATTTACTTTGAGCTGTTTAGCCACCCAGGGCTGATTAAACCAGACAGCCCGCACATTACCGGTCTCATCACCCATGACAGCCTCGCTGCTTTTCATGCGGCCCAGCATGACCTGACGTGCTTCCCACACATCGACGAAAATCGTCTGCTCTTTACCGGTTTCGAGCGTGGATACGGTGCAGCGCCGGCTGAAATCCATGAAACGCCGCGGGAAGAAATAGAGAAGGTCCCTTATACTGACCACGCCCAGCCTGGCCAACCGTACCGCAACGGCATCGCCCACACCTTTTATCCTGGATGCCGGCAGATCGAGAGATTCAGTTGCCAACGCAATGGGTCGCGCCTTCCCGGACGCCGTCGCCTTTGCTCTATGTAAGGGAGCTTTCACCGCCTGAACTTTAACTTTATGAGAGATCTCTGCGCGTTCCAATTCCCTTAGCACCAGGTCCACCCATTTCCGCCGCTCATCTATGTCCTTCTCATCGTATGAAGGCGTGCCAAGCAGTAATGTTTTTAATTGCGGACGCGCTAAAAAATAACCATGGCCAGGTGAGCCTTGCGAAATCCACCTGGCCACAAATTTGTCGAGGCCTCCTATAACCGCGTGGTTGGCATAGCCGCTTCTGGCTTCCAGATTCAATACAGTCCTGAACGTGGCGGCATTTTCAACAAAAGGCTGTGTCATGGACGCCGCTTTCACACACTGTATTCACAGGAGCTATTTGCCCTCGATGAAATTCACACAGAGCACATGGGGCCCGACATGAGCGCCGATCACTGAATTGACCGTGCTGAAAATAGTCTTTTCTCTGGGGAAAAACTCAGCGACCCTCTTGGCCAATATCTCCAGCTCATCAGGTGTGGTAGCATGCTGGAGCATAAGAGCTTCGATCTTGTTGGCACCCTTGACCATGTTGACCAGAGCGTCGATAGCCTGGGTCCTGCTCCTGGTCCGCTGTACCGGCGTCACAATGCCTTCGCGCAGCGTCAGGATAGGAGTTACCTTAAGCAATCCGCCCAGCAGGGCCTGTGCGCGCCCGATCCTGCCGCCCTTACGCAGGTACTCCAGCGTATCAAAGACCATGTAAGAATGAGACCGGGAGCACATATCTTTCACTGATGCAACAATATCATCCAGCTTGGCGCCACCCTGAATCATTTCCGCCGCTTTGAGGACAGGCAGTCCCAGTCCCCCGCAGGTCTGCAATGAATCCACGATCTCGATTTTGCAGATATCGCCCACCAGGGCCTTGGCCTGTATAGCGCTCTCGTAAGTTGCGCTGATCTTGCTGGAAAAAAGTATCACGAGAACCTCGTCTGTTTCCTTGGATAACCGGGTAAAAAGCTCGGAAAAGTATCCCGGTGACTGTGCGGAAGTTGTGGGGTGTACCTTGGATTCCACCAGCTTCTTGTAAAACTGCTCTGCATTGATGTCTATGCCATCCCGGTAAGTTTCATTGCCGAAAAGAACGTTAATGGGCACGACGCTGATGGCGAACTTTTTAATCAGATCCGCGGGGATATCACAGGTGCTGTCGGTAACAAGTTTAATCATGCCTTAACCTCCCTTGACTTATTCCAGAGATACTACGTAGAAATAGTGGGGTTGTCCCCCGCTGACCAACTCGATCTGTTTGCCCGGATACTTCTCCTTTAATTGTTTGACCACCTCCTCAGCCTGCTCAGCCAGCAAATCAGCACCATAATATACGGTAATCATCTCGACCGCGCTGATCCCACCTTTATCGAGGCTTCTCACAAGCACATCTTGAACGTCATCGCCGGCCGCCACCAGCTCCGCATCATCGATAATGCCGATGGCCTGGCCTTCTTTTATCTTCAGCCCGTGTATCTGGGTCGATCTGGCCGCCGTGGTGACCTCGACCGTTTTAACCGATTTAATGGCCTCACTCATCGACTGTATATTCTCTTCCAGCGTACTCTCGTAGTTGAAAATCATCAGGGCTGTGATGCCCTGGGGTATTGTGCGGCTGGGTATAACTTCCACCGACTTCTTAGTCAACTCTTTGATCTGTGAGGCTGTCAGTATGATGTTTTTATTATTGGGCAACAATATGACCTTATCGGGTTCGACCGCTTCTACAGCAGCCAGTATCTCCTTAACGCTGGGATTCATGGTCTGGCCACCCTTCACCACCACAGCACCCAGGCTCTCATATAATTTGATCATGCCTGCGCCAAAAGCAACGGCCACCACAGCTATGTCCGTCGGCATGGCTTTTTGTTTCTGCATCTCCTTGAATCCGACATGCTGGTCATCCATATTCTGGATCTGTATCTGGTGAAGGGTGCCCAGCGTCGTGGCGTAGGCCAGAATACCCCCTGGATCGTACGAATGAATATGCACGCGCACGGCCATCTCATCGCCCGCCACTACCAGCGATAGCCCCCTGTCCTCGAGCTTGCGCCGGATCTTCTCGGGATCCAGGTTCGTTCCCTCCAGCAGAAAATTGGTGCAGTATCCGTAAGCTTCATCCTCTTCCGATGAGATCACGTTAACGTTTTTAGTCGCCGTGATATTAGCGCTGACCATCTGAGGTTTGCGGAACTGCAAGTCCTCCAGCTCACCTTTAAGATATCTCAAGGCGCCATCCAGCAATATGTACAATCCCTGGCCACCGGCATCCACCACACCGGCTTCCATCAGCACAGGCAGCAGAGTGGGAGTCCTGGCGACAGACTCACGGGCTTCCTTGACCGTCTCATCGATAATGGCCACCAGGTCATCAGGGTGTTTGTTCGCATACTGCTGGCCTGATCCTGCGGCATCCCCTATAACCGTAAGTATGGTGCCCTCGACGGGGTTGGAGAGCCCTTCCCTCGCCGTTTTGGCCGCCTGCACCAGTGCTGCGGCCCAGTCCGTGCCGTTGAATTGAGTTTTCCCATCGAATCCCTTGGCCATACCTCGAAAGATCTGGGCCAGGATCACTCCGGAGTTTCCCCTGGCGCCGAGAAGTGCTCCGTGGGACATGGCTTTGGACATTACGCCCACAGTAGTATCGGTAGCCCTGTCCGCTTCTTCGATAACCGACCTGAGGGTAAGCAGCATGTTGGTGCCCGTATCGCCATCGGGAACCGGAAAGACGTTGATGGCATTAACCTCGGCGACGCTCTTCTCCAGCCAGTTGCTGCCGGCCGCAAACATATCCCTGAGGTCTTTGCCGTCCCAGGACTGTTTCATTTATCTCCTTTCAACATTTTGAACGTTGTGGTATTATATATCATTCTTACTCATAATTCGTAAACTATCGGAAAGAGGTTATAAATTGGCTATCAAATGTGATATCTGCGGAAAAAAGCTGCGTTTCGGAAACAGGATCAGCCACTCTAAACAGCATACCAGGCGAACATGGCTTCCCAATATCCAGCCCACTACGTTCAACATAAACGGGACCGCCGTCCGGCTCAACCTGTGTACCAGGTGTATCAGAACCAGAAATAAGGTTTCCCGCTAACATACAGAATTCCTCAGTTCTTTCAAAGCTGCGCCTATACCCAGACTTGAATTAAGAATGGCGGAACCGGCCACCAGGACATCCGCACCGGCGTTTACAGCAACAGGCGCCGTCGCGGTGGTGATCCCGCCATCAACCTCGAGTTCGGCATTGGATTTTCTATTATAGAGTATTTGCCTCAACCTGACTATCTTGTCAGCCATTCCCGCGATGAACTGCTGGCCGCCGAAACCCGGATTAACCGTCATCACCAGTAATAAATCGGCCAGTGGCAAGACCTCATCCAGCGAGGACAGGGGCGTGGCCGGATTGATCGAAATGCCCGCTTTTATCCCCAGCTTCTTGATGCTGTTAAGTGTGCCATCCAGGTGAGGGCATGCTTCAACATGCACCGTAAGTATGTCGGCGCCCGCCCTGGCGAACTTCTCAATAAACAAATCGGGTTTCTCAATCATAAGGTGGACATCCAGCGGTATATCTGTGATCCTGCGCAGCGACTCAACCACCGGCAAGCCGATGGAGATATTGGGAACAAAATGGCCGTCCATAACGTCCACATGTATGTAGTCCACGCCCGCGGCGGCTGCCTCGCGTACCTGCTCCCCCAGACGGCTGAAATCCGCTGAAAGGATAGAAAGGGCTATCTTAACTTTGTTCTTTTTCATATCCCCTGATAACGTCTCTGGCTCTTTCTATACTCTTTTTAACCTCAACCGTAGCCGTGCCGCCCTGAGAGGACCTCGCCTCGACAGATTTATGCAAGGTGATGGCCAGCACATCCTTCTCAAATAATTTCGAGAATCCCCTGTATTCCCTGATATCCAGTTCATTCAAATCCCTGTTATTATCAACGGCATATGAGACCACTCTGCTCACCACATCGTGCGCCTCGCGGAACGATAGACCCTTGTTTACTAGGTAATCCGCCATGTCGGTAGCCAGGATATAGCTCTGCATGGAATACTTCATCCTGGCGGCGTTGATCCTGATGGAAGAAACCAGACCTGCCAGAACATCCAAACTTGAGATGAGCGTATCCACCGTATCGAAAAGACTCTCCTTGTCCTCCTGCAGGTCACGATTATAGGCCAGCGGCAGGCCCTTCATTACAGTCAACATGGCTACCAGATGACCGTAAACGCGGCCGGCCTTCCCTCTGGCAAGCTCAGCCGCATCCGGATTTTTCTTCTGCGGCATGATGCTGCTGCTGGTTGCATAGGCGTCGCCGACTTCTATGAATCCAAACTCGGCCGTGGACCAGATAATTATCTCCTCGGCCATCCTCGAGAGGTGCATCATGGCAATGGCAGCGGCCGACTCGAACTCTATGATGAAATCGCGGTCGGAGACTGCGTCGATGCTGTTGGCGCTGACATCGTCGAATCCCAGCTTGCCCGCAACGAACTCCCTGTCCACAGGGTATGGCAGACCGGCCAGCGCACCGCTGCCCAGGGGCATGATATTGATGCGGCTGAGGCAGCTTTCAAATCTCTGTATATCCCGGCTGAACATCTGGAAATAAGCCATGACGTAATGGGAGAATAGCACCGGCTGGGCCTGCTGCAGGTGGGTATAACCCGGCATGATCACCTTGATGTTTTTCTCAGCGATATCCACAAGCTGTGAATTAAATCTTTGCAGGGCCCTGATTACTTTCCGGGCTGACTCCCGGGCGTAAAGCCGCATATCGAGGGCCACCTGGTCATTGCGCGATCTGGCCGTGTGCAGCTTTCCCGCGATATCGCCGATCAACTCGAAGAGCCGGCTCTCGATGTTCATGTGGATATCTTCCAGTTCGAGTTTGAACTGGAAACGGCCGCTTTCGATCTCCTTCATGATGGAATGCAGCCCGTCCCGGATCTTTGTGTAATCACTTTTGGTTATGATCTTCTGCCGAGCCAGCATTTCGGCATGCGCCAGGCTGCCTTCGATATCATGTCTGTACAGCCGCCAGTCATAAAGAATCGAAGCCAGGTAATGCTGGACGGCTTCGCTGATATCCTCTTTAAACCTGCCCCGTAACCTTGCCTCTTTTTTAACTCCCATCCTTCTCCCGCCGTATTTTATTTCTTCTTCTTACCTTTCTTGCTCCTCTCTCCGCTCCTGAGCGAGGCTAATCCTATGACCTGTGCCTGCGCCTGTATCTTGAGCGGCAGACCCCAGATGCGGATAAAGCTCGCTGAATCGCTCTGATCGAAAAGATCGCCACGATCGTAGGTCGCCAGCTGGAAGCTGTAAAGCGAGTAAGGCGATTTACGCCCGACGATTACACAGTTACCCTTGTGCATTTTTACCCTGACTGTCCCCGACACATACCTCTGAGTGCTGTCAATGTAGGCATCCAGGTCTTCCCTGTGATTGGAAAACCACAGGCCGTTGTAGATGAGATCCGAGTACTCCTGGGCTACCCGCTCCTTGTATCTGAGCTGGTGCCTGGTCAGAGTCATAGCTTCGAGCGCGAGGTGGGATTTTAAAATAACCAGGGCAGCCGGGGCCTCGTAGTTCTCCCTTGACTTAATGCCCACCAGGCGGCTTTCCATGTGGTCGATCCTGCCTATACCGTTGCGTCCGGCCGTTAAGTTGAGCTTTTCGATCAGGGACAACCCCTCCATCTTCTTGCCATTAAGGCTGACGGGCACGCCCTCTTCAAAGCCGATCTCCACATATTCGGCCCTGTCCGGCGCGTCTGCCGGGGACTTGGTCCACTCGTATATATCCTCGGGCGGCTCGTTCCAGGGATCTTCGAGTATGCCGCATTCAATGCTGCGGCCCCACGGATTTTCATCAATGGAGTATGGACGGTTTACCTTAACCGGCACCGGTATCTTGTGCCGCTGGGCATATTCAATGGTCTCGTCCCTGGTCATACCCCACTCACGCGCGGGGGCTATGATCCTGAGATCGGGCCCCAGTGCCAGCACGCTTACGTCGAAGCGAACCTGGTCGTTACCCTTTCCGGTCGACCCGTGCGCTACGGCCGCGGCGCCCTCCATATGCGCCAGGTCCACCAGCAGCTTGGCCATGAGGGGACGACCCAGAGCTGTGGCCAGCGGATACTGCCCCTCATACAGCGCATCTGCTTTAACGGCCCTGAAAACGTAATCGTCAATAAACTCGTCCCTGGCGTCAACAGCGAATGATTTCACCGCTCCCAGTTTTAAAGCTTTCTGCCTGATGCCCTCCACATCCCTGACACCTCCGATATTAACGCAAAGCGTGATGACATCCATCTTATAGTTGTCGGCCAGCCATTTGATGGCCACCGATGTGTCCAATCCGCCACTGTAGGCCAGGACAACCTTTTCCTTAGCTTTTTTCACCATTTTTATTGCCTCTCTTTCAGTACTTTGCCGAGCACATCCAGCGCCCTGTCGATATCTTTCTCCGTGACGATAAGCGGTGGAATAAAGCGAATTACGTCGGCTTTTACCTTGTTTACTATCAATCCCTTGTCCAGACAGGCCAGCACTATTGGTTCTGCTATTTCTGCATTGAACTGCAGTGCCACCAGCAGACCTTTCCCCCTGACCTCTCTAATAATCTTATAGTCTGCAGCCAGGTTATTCAGGCCGGAGCGAAGGTATTCGCCCATGTGCTGGACATGGCTCGCCAAATCCTTTTTTATGATATAACTGAGCACATCGAAGGCCGTGGCACAGACCAGGGGATTGCCGCCGAAAGTAGTGCCATGTTCGCCGATCTTGAAAACGCAGGCGCGCTCCTTTGCCAGAAAAGCGCCGATGGGGACACCCCCACCCAATCCCTTGGCCAGCGTCATGATATCAGGCTCCGCTCCGTACTGTTGATATGCATAAAGCGTGCCGGTGCGGGCGATGCCGGTCTGTACCTCGTCCAGGATGAGCAGCAGCCTCTTTTCATCGCACCATGCCCTTACTTTTTTCAAGTAATCATCGGATGGAACGTTAACTCCACCCTCACCCTGTATGGGCTCAAGCATCACCGCGCAGGTCAGTTTATTGGTTGCCGCTTTTATAGCTTCCAGGTCATTGTAATCCACATTGATAAAGCCCGTAGGCAGGGGGGTATACGGCTCCTGAAACTGGTTCTGCCCTGTAGCAGCCGTAGTTGCCAGCGTCCTTCCGTGGAACGACTCGTGCGTGGTTATTATCTCGTAGGCGCCGTCCAGCTTCAGCTTGCCGTAACGGCGCGCCAGCTTGATGGCGCCCTCGTTTGCCTCCGCTCCGCTATTGCAGATGAAGACGCGATCGAGGCAGCTTGTTTTAACCAGCAGGTCAGCCAGCTGCAGCTGCGGGACCGTGTAATACATGTTGGACATCTGTATGAGCGTCTTAGCCTGGCGCGTCAGCGCTTTGACGATCACAGGATGGCAGTGCCCCAGACTGGTCACCGCAATGCCGGCTACGAAGTCAAGGTATTCCCTGCCTTTATCATCCCAGACCTTCATTCCTTTGCCGCGCACAATAGTGACTGGCCAGCGCTTGGCCAGCTGCATATAAACCTTCTTCTCCAGTTCCATCCAGTTATTATTTGTGGTTGACAATTGTTGTACCCTTTCCTTTTCCTTCTATTTCGTCGATCAGCGCATGTTCGACCCGCCCGTCTATTATGCGCGTGAGCGATACCTTGCGGGCGGCGATCACGCCCGCTTCGAGCTTGGCCACCATACCGCCTGACGCGGTCCCGTTCTCGATCATATTCCTGGCCTTGCCGACATCTATATGCGTTATCACCTGCCTGGAATCATCGTATATCCCTGGCACGTCGGTTAAAAATATCAGCTTCCCGGCATCCAGCGCAGCGGCAATCTCGGCAGCGATGGTATCGCCGTTGACATTCAGCAGGTTGTTATCATCCCTATCACCGGCCAGGGCGTTGATACAGACGGGCGCTATCACCGGCATGTAGCCGTTATTAAGCAACACTTTCAGCAGTCGTGAGTTCACCGTCAGTTCTTCGGCTGTCAGCCCCAGCTCGCGGCTCCTATTCTTGCCCACAACGATGGCGCCGTCGGCGCCGCTGATGCCCACGGCTTTTCCACCCCTGCGGGTGATCTCTGATACCAGCTCCTTGTTGATCAGTCCGGCCAGCACAGCAGTGACCACCATCAGCGTGTCCTCATCCGTCACGCGTAAGCCCTGCACGAATCGAGTGGAGATATGCAGCTTGCCCAGCCAGTCCGTGACAGCATTGCCTCCGCCGTGTACAACTACCACGGGGACCCTTTTTTTCTGGAGCGTTACAAGGTCTTCCAGCGTGGTATCGTTCTGGCCAAGAGTACTGCCGCCGATCTTAACCACTATGATTTTCGATCTAAACATACGCAATCAAGGGAGAGGTCAGGTCGTGTAATCGCTATTTATAGTAACATACTCCTGAGAGAGATCGCATCCCCACGCGACTGCACTTCCCGTGCCGATATTCAGGCAAACTCTGATCGTAACCTCATCGGCCTTCATGCGGCGGCTGAGTTTATTCTTCTCAAAGGACAGCGGGCTGCCCGCGCGCATGACCTGCTCACCCTGCAGGTAAACGTCCAGTACCTTCTCGTCCATATCAGCTCCGCTGCGTCCCAGTACAGCCACGACACGGCCCCAGTTGGGATCGTTGCCGTGCACAGCCGACTTAACCAGCGCGGATGCGGCAATCAACCTTGCCACCTTCCTTGCCTGAGATCTGCTCTTTGCACTCTCCACACATACCTCGATCAGCCTTGTGGCGCCCTCCCCGTCTGCGGCGATGCTGCAGGCCAGGAAACGGCATACCCTGCTCAGGGCCTCCTTGAACATTCTGCCGTTTTCAGCCGTGATCAGATCATTATCAGCCTTGCCGTTGGCCATAATCGATACCATGTCATTAGTACTGGTATCTCCGTCAATGGTTAGCATATTAAAGCTATCATCGACGGCGGCTGCCAGCGCTTTGGCAAGAAATGCGCGATCGATCCTTGCATCGGTGGTCAGAAAACTCAGCAGCGTGGCCATATCCGGATGGATCATGCCTGCGCCTTTGGCTATACCGCCGATGGTATAATGCCCGTTCTGCTCCATGACCCTGACGGAGATCTCCTTGGGACGTGTATCCGTAGTCATGATGGCCCGGGCCAGTTTGTGGCCTCCGTTCTTGAGAAACTCGATTTTACCGATGCCCTTCTGGATCCTGTCCATAGGCATGACGGTGCCGATAACGCCGGTGCTGGCCACCATGACTTGATCGGCCCTGATACCGAGTTTCTTCGCGGCCAGGGTAGCCATGTCGGCGGCATCCCGCAATCCTCTATCACCCGTGCAGGCATTGGCACAGCCCGAATTCACCACCACGGCACGTGCCCTGCCTTTTTCATTGTTCTTCATACTGAGAACAATGGGAGCCGCTTTTACCTTACTCCGTGTGAAGACTGCAGCGGAAATCGCCGGCGCTTCGGAATAAAGCAAACCCAGGTCGAGGCGGCCTTTGTATTTGATAGCAGCCTCCACAGCACCGGCCAGGAAACCCTGCGGAGATGTTACCGTTCCCTGCTTGATCTCTTCTATTTTCTCTTTCATGGGGTTAAGACTATAGCACTTTTCTACAGATACCGCTATTTTACGGCCGAGTGCCGTGCCCTCTAATCAAGTATCGCTATTTGTCACGTTCCGCCTTATTCTTCAGCTCATACAATTTATTAATTGCCTCGATAGGTGACATCGAATCTATATCGAGGCTCTTCAGTTCGTTTTCGATTTCAGAGGACCGTCCGAATATGGATAATTGCAGAGCCTGATCTTCATGCGGCTCACTGCCTGCGCCGTTCCTGCGCATGGCCTGCTCCTCTTCCAACTGCTGCAATATCTGCTCTGCACGCCGTATCACGGCTTTGGGCAATCCGGCAAGCTGAGCTACGTGTATGCCGTAGCTGCGGTCAGCGCCCCCGGGAACGACTTTGCGCAGAAAGATGACCTTACCTCCCTCCTCAACCACAGCCATATTGTAGTTTTTCACCCGCGGCAGGCTGGCCGCCAGCTCCACCAGTTCGTGATAGTGGGTGGCAAAAAGCGTCCTGGCCCGCAACCTGGCATTGTTGTGTATATATTCGATGGTGGCCCAGGCAATGGAAAGACCGTCATAGGTGCTGGTGCCCCTCCCGACCTCATCGAGTATCAATAGCGACCTGGTTGTCGCATTGTTGAGAATGTTGGCCGCCTCGATCATCTCTACCATGAATGTCGATTGCCCCGCTGCGATATCTTCCTGTGCTCCGATGCGTGTGAAGATGCGGTCAACCAGGCCGATAACGGCCTCATCCGCCGGCACATAGCCCCCGGTCTGCGCCATTAAAACGATCAGCGCCACTTGCTTGAGGTAGGTTGACTTGCCGGCCATATTAGGGCCGGTCAATACTATCAACTGGTTATCCCCGTTGGAAAGCGACGTGTCATTGGGTATAAATGCACCGCTGCCCAACGCCCTCTCCACGACCGGATGCCGGCCGCCCTTGATCATGATGGAATCCCCGTCATTCAGCTCCGGCTTTACGTATTTATTGTGCACAGCCAGCTCTGCGAGGCTGGAGTAAACGTCAACCCTCGCCAGCGCACTGCCCGCTTCCAGGATTCTTTCACCCCGGTCGGCGATCTGACCGCACACCTGACTGAAAATAGACTTCTCAAGCTCGATCATCCTCTCCTGCGCATTGAGTATGAGCAACTCGTATTCCTTGAGCTGCGGTGTGTAGAAACGTTCCCCATTGGACAGAGTTTGTTTACGAATATAGTCCGGGGGCACCGATCCCAGGTTGGATTGAGACACCTCTATGTAATAGCCGAAAACCCGGTTGTAGCCCAGCTTGAGCGACTTGATGCCAGTGCGCTCCCTTTCCTGTTTCTCCAGCCCGGCCAGATACTGTCGAGCATCGGAGGCCATAGACCTGATCCTGTCAAGCTCCTCTGAGAAGCCCTTCCGGATAACGCCTCCGTGATCGAAGTTTGAGGCGGGGTTGTCGGCGATAGCATTGGAGACCAGTTCAACTATGTCCGGACAGGGCTTAAGCCCGTCGCTGAGATGTGAAGGCGGACCATTTTCATCCAGCGAAGCCTGTATCGAAGCCAGCTTCTCCATTCCTAACTTGAGCGCCACCAGTTCCCTGGGCAAGGCGTTGCCGCTACGCACCCTGTTGATGATGCGTTCGATATCTGGCATGTCGGATAACAGGGAGATAATCGTGCTACGCAAAATGGTGTTATTGAAGAACCACGCGACGGCCTGTTGCCGTTGATTTAAGGCCTCAAGATCGAGCAGCGGCTGGCCGACATATTTTTTCAGCAGGCGGCCGCCCATGGATGTTTTAGTCATATCAATAACCGACAGCAGCGATCCCCGGGCCGCTCCCCAACGCAGGCTGCTATACAGCTCCAGATTACGTATGGTCTGCATATCCAGCGTCATAAAGGACGCCGTGGAATAGGTCGACAGATGGGTGAGCAGGCCCACGGCTGCTTTCTGGTTCTCCCTCAGATAAGCGACAACGGCGCCGGCCGCACCCACTGCCAGCGGCAGATATTCACAACCATAACCTTCCAGAGATGATGCAGAGAAAAGTTCCAGTAACGACTGCGCGGCGCTCTCCTGCTCAAAGAAATAAGCTTCGACCTCGGTTACATTGCGGAAAGCGCTGATTTCAACGTATCCCGATGATTTCGGCACGATGAGCTCGGCCGGATTCAACCTGGCTAACTCGTCGGCAGCCCGGCCGCGGTCCACCTGAGTTACGGCAAACTCTCCCGTAGTGATATCTGCAAAAGCGATGCCGGCCTGGTCCTTATGCATCAGCAGGCTGACCAGATAGTTATTGCTTTTCTCCGTCAGCAGGCCGGGCTCGATCAGTGTGCCGGGTGTAACCACCCTGATCACATCGCGTTCAACCAGGCCCTTTCCCGGTAGTGTCAATTGTTCACAGATCGCTACCTTATAGCCGCGGCTTATCAGTCGCGCCAGATAGTTCTCCAGTGCATGGTAAGGTATACCTGCCAGCGGGACTTTTACGCCCTTGCCCATCTCCCGCGAAGTGAGCACGATCTCCAGCTCGCGGGAGGTGATCCTGGCATCCTCGTCGAAGGTCTCATAAAAATCGCCCAGGCGGAAAAATACGATGGCGCCGGGGTATTTCTGCTTGATGCGAAGGTACTGCTTCCTCAGCGGTGTATGGGATATTTCTTTGGCAGTCATTCTATCACCCGCCAGATGTAGTTGAATGAAGCCTCCCGACCCGGCTCCAGGATCAAAGGCAGCAGTATCACTACACAACTGCACTGGTAGACTTTCTCCAAACCAGCCTCGGAATTGGATATACTCTCTACTGGATAGCGCCAGATAGTCAGCTGCCGGTCGATCTCCAGCTCAAGCTCAAATCCCAGGTAGCGGTTGCCCATGATAAGCCGGCTGACGTCCGATATCTCACCGCTGGAATCAAGATGGGAGTCTGCGATGTCCCTGCCTGCAACACGATAATAGGCTGCCTCGTTTCGACCTCCCCCCAGCAGATTGACATTCCATTCGCCCGTAAAGATCGTATCTATTGAGATATCGCCAGTGTTTTCAAATCTATAATCGATTTTCAAGCTGCCGTCGTTGTGTGCGAGGGTGATATTTTTACTCAGCGCCAGTCTGCACGTGCTGTGCGAAGAAATCAAAGCGCCCTCACGCTCCAGTACGATTTTCAGACCATCGGCTCCCGGGACAATCCTGCAAAGGTAAGGCTGTCCGGCGAAATCTCCCCTGTCCTCAAAAGCATTCTTCCGATAATCCATCATTTCAACCTGTCGGTCCACAAAGCGGTCGACAAGGCTGGAGCGCGGCAATGTGTCATAGATCAACCAGTCCGCGACATCGCCGTCCTTGATCTTCACACCATCATGAATGCTGCGGACGCCGCTGCCATCCTGATGCTGCTGATGCGTGTCCCGACCTGCGGTCAGGACACTGTGGTAGGCCTCAGGTTTGCGCGATACCGTGCTGAGCACGTTATAGGCGTGCTTGCGCAGGTCCCACTCAAATATACTGCCGCCCTCAGCAGGGCTGAGGTAGAGGTTAAGGTCCTCGCCCTCGACTATTATCTCTTCATGGCCGTCACCGTCGAAATCAACCTGTTGCCAGCGGTATCGCTGATCGGCATCGGTCAATACTGCATCTGCACAGTTCTCCGCCTTGATTAAATTGGTGAAGGTAGTCGCCCTTATATCCGGCAGATAGATACCTCCGAATACGCCGTGCCAGTACGGGCAGTTGCATTGCGCTTTCCAGAGGTATTCTATCCCGCAATCAGTTTCATCTAAGCTAGACGCCCGATGAACCCTGGAGCTGACTGCAAGCATCTTCTTCTGCATACGGTTTATCTCGGGGTACTTGACCAGAAAATTTCGCCAGTAGCCGCTGAACAGATTATTCAGAATGTCCCCATCACCGAACGGACGGCGCTTCAGTTCCATATACTGCTCAGACACGTCAGCAGGCAGCGACCATTCCAGCATTTCATCATAGGATGAGCACGGCAGATACACACGGCCTGCAGGGCCATGTCTTTGTGCGTAATCACCAAGTTTGATCGTGGATAGCCATTCCCCATTATTTTCGACAGATGTAAGAAAATCATCTACCCAGCCTGCTTCCCAGCAGAGTTTTGCCGTCTGCGGCCAGACGCCGAATTTCTCGCCGTCATCACCCAGTACCACTATCCTTTCTCCGCTTTCCGATGCGTTTTCTCTAAAATAGGCGATAACATCGACCACGTTGTGCCAGGGTATAGAGTAACGCAGCTGCTTGTTGATGGGAAAGACCTTGATATACCTGCCCTGTTCCTCGGTTGTGAAGTAGCCGAACAGATCCTTTTCAGACCTGCCCACCATTTTAAAGGCCGTATCGTCCACCAGCGTCCAATCTATCCCCGATTCGGCAAGGACCATAGCCAGTGAGGGCTCCCAGATACGTTCGGCCAGCCACAGGCCCCGCGGCCGGCGCCCGAACTGCTGTTGTATGTACCCGCTCATCCTGCCTATCTGCCCGCTCTTATCGGTATCAGGAATCATGGAAAGGATCGGCTCGTAGTATCCCCCGCCCATTATTTCCACCTGCCCACATGAGATCAACTTCGCCAGCAGAGCTAAGAATTCGGGATGCCGCTCGGAGATCCAGTCCAGCAGACACCCGCTGTAATGCAGGGAAACACTGATAGTAGGGTGACGTTCCAGCGCCTCCAACATGGGCAGATATGCCTGCCGGTAAGAATCTTCAAAAACCCACGGAAAATTGCCGAGAGGTTGATGGTTATGTATGGCCAGGCCCAGATATATGCGCTTCAAATATGCACCCTTGTGCTCAGGTTTTGTGCGCCTTGTCTATGGATACCTTGAGCACCACCTTGTCGCCGACCTTGTCGATATCTCCAGTCAGCAGTGTCCTGGTCCTCATAAACCCCGTCGAGACAATAATGCCCGTCACGTTCCATTTCACTGTATCCATCTCGACATCCTTCACACGTCCGACGATGCGCGCACCGGAGTCGATAACCTCTTTTCCGACAATCTCCCGGGACATCATTTCATTAATCCTCCATGAGCAACAGCAGCATATATTTATACCTGATCCATGAAAAGATAATCAGTGATCCGGTCAAATACGTGCCTGGCCGCCATTGCGCTGTAATTAATCTCCTTCTTCTCCTGCTGGCTGCATCCGCTCAACGATACCGATTTCACTGCATTTAATAGAGCTTCCCGTTGCAGAATAAGGCCTTTATCTATCATGCTGATATTCCACATAGGTTTTCTGCTGGCCCACCAGAACTGACAGCTGTGCAACGCGCGGTCCAGTGCGTTTCTGGCCAATCCCGTGTACTCAAGACTATCTGGGGTGTCTCCCACTTCCACAGCCTTGTGCACCACCTTTATGGTAAGGTCCAGATGCTCCCACTGCATCCTGTGCACCGGATTGTCTTTGTCTTTCCACAGAGGGTAGTAGTTACCCGCCTCGATATCTCCCGCCGAGGTGCTCCAGGATGAGGGTCTGGGACTGATCTTCTGGCCCATCGGGAAAATATCCAGAAGCTGGCTGATAGTAACGATTCTGATTTCGTCCGCATCCTGGGATCTCTCGAACTCGAAGAGTTTACGATGCTGCTCAGCCAGCGGCTTCTGCTCGAGCATAACAGCCTGGCTTTCTTCGGCCGGCACCAGTGTCTCATATACCTGGGACAAAAATAGTCTGTCCCAGTGCTGTATATGATGGCCGAACGTTTCCGCATCCATGGCCGTTATTACATAAATATCTCCCTCGCCCTGGTGTAACTGTTTTAAATGCTGGATGAATCCGTTCCCATCCACATCCTTAAAGCTGATTTTATTGCTGAGTATATCATCACGGAAAAACACGGCCAGCGACTGTCCGCCATAATCGATACGATGAATTACATCCATAGGCCATCCCACGGGACAGGCAATGCCACTGACTAAGACCCACTCATGGCGGGCTGCGCTGATAGGCCCCGCAATGTCCCTGGAATAGCACATCTCGGGAGGGAAGAAGCCCCTCGGCTGATAAATTTCTCCCAGATACTGCCGGTTGGTGGTCTGATTGAGCATGATCTGCCTGGACATCTCATCTTCAGGTATCAGAGGCATTATAGGATGGTATTTCCCCGAGCCGGTAAATTCTATCTGTCCACCCTCGGCCAGCTTGCTCATCTTGCTCAACACATCACCGTACCCGTACAGACCGAGCATTTCGCTTAGAACACCGTTGATATTGAACGTGGCTTTTGCCCGGGGGAATTCGTCAAATACCTCCAGCACCGGACGGTAAGACTCGTTAGCCACTTTCATCAACACGGCGGGGGTTTGAGTCGGCGGCTGATAAAAATGGAAAAGAGGCGCCCAGTAAATCATGCTTTTGTCCCCAACATTTCACGCGCATATAATGCAGCGCCCGTAAGCTCTGCGTCCACACCCAGTCCTGGTCTGACCAGACGTACTGAACTGACGGGCAGCTCAATAGAGTTAGCCTTCATCGATTTCCTGGTCGGCTTCAAAAGCATTTCTCCCATCTTTGATACACCACCCCCGATAATTATCATCTGAGGGTTCATCAGGTTCACCAAATTGGCAATCCCGATACCGAGATAGCCTGCCGATTCTTCGATAATAGCCAGGGCCAGCGTATCGCCCTTACGAGCGGCAGCGGCAACCGTCTCTGCAGTTACGTTGCTGACTTTATCGTGTACAAGACCCGGCATGATGCTTTTTTCGCCCCGTCTTAATCGACTTTTTGCCAGCCTGGCGATCGCTGTGCCTGAAGCCATGGCTTCAAAGCATCCGTGCTTGCCGCATTTACACAGCGGTCCTCCTATCTTAATAATCATATGCCCGATCTCAGCAGCGCTCCCATCCGTGCCCTGGTACAGCTCGCCGTTAATAATCATGCCTCCACCGATGCCGGTGCTGACGGTTATGTATATCATATTATTCAGCCCTCGCCCGGCGCCGAGCCTGTGCTCTGCCAGTGCAGCAGCATTGGCATCGTTCAGCATGAAAATCGGCCCACCCAGCGATTTAACCAGCCTATCTCTGAGAGGTATATTATGCCAGTGTGGAATGTTGGGCGAATCACCTACCAGTCCTCTGTTGATATCTATCGCCCCAGCAACCGCAATACCAACACATCCGACCTGTTTTCTTTTCAGCCCGGACTTTTCAATCGCATTTATTATCGCCGCGCTCAGGCGATTAATCACACTGTTCGGCCCCTCGCTTCCACGCGTCAGACAGTGTATTCTCGATAGCATTGCGCCATCTGTATCAAAAACAGCGGCTATTATCTTTGTGCCACCGATATCCACTCCGACAACAGGCACTTTAAACCGGTCCATCTATCTTCAACTCCAGTGCTCGTTTGTAAAGAGTCTCATACCGTTGGGCCGACGTTTGCCAGCTGAAATCCAATTCCATCACACGTTTTATTGTCCTTTGCCAGGCTGTTTTGTTACTGAATGCCTCCGCCGCTTTTTTGAGTGTAAAAGCCAGCGCTTTTGCAGAGTACTCCGAGAATACAAAACCCGTTCCCTGTTTAAGATCGCTGCTCAGATTGCGTACCGTATCGGCCAGCCCTCCAGTATTGCGCACGACCGGCAACGTCCCATAGTGCATGGCGATCATCTGTCCCAGGCCGCACGGTTCCCAAAGCGACGGCATAAGGAAAAGGTCCGATCCCGCGTAAACAAGTTGCGCCCTGGCATTATCGTAGGTGATATAGGCCCTCACATTGTCCGGGTACCTCGATTCAAGCTGCAGCAGTGCTTCTTCGTAATACTCTTTTCCACGTCCCAGGAAAACAAACCTTGCTCCTGTCGATTTTATCACTTCAGGAAGAGCATTAATGATGATGTCCATGCCTTTTTGTTCATCCAACCTGGAGACCATACCCACCAGCGGAGCCTCGGGCCGCGGTTTCCAGCCGGCCGTTGTCAGCAGTTTAAGCTTGTTCACCGCCTTGCCGGTAGTATTTTCGCTGTTATAATTAGCCTCAATCAAGGGATCACTTCCCGGATCGTACTCATCATATCCCACACCATTGATGATACCGAAAAGGCTGCTCTTGCGAAACTCGATGAACGCCTGCATGCCACAACCATATTCGGCGGTAAGTATCTCCCGGGCGAAATTCTCACTGACGGTATTTATTACATGGGACCAGAGTATACCCTGCACGATTAAATTCCAGGGTAAATCGGTCAGGCCGGCAACCTGCCCGAACCAGTACTGGTTTATGTCGGATCGATACAAAATGCGATCGTCGAAATTGCCCTGATACTTTAAATTATGTATTGTGAATACCGTACGGCAATCATACTTACCTGTCCTCAGCAGTAGAGGAAGCAAGGCAGTATGCCAGTCATGGCAGTGGACTATCTCGGGCTTCCAACCCAGGTAAGGCAGCGACTGGCTGACACAGTCGCAGAAGGCCCAGAATTTTTCGACCTCATCGCCGCCGTAAACAGTTTCGGACCTGGAAAAAACATCGCTGGACAATAAGTAGACCGGAACTTCATCGAGGACGATCTGCTCCAGCGTGATCTTTCTGTATTCCTTGAGGGAAAATACTATGAGGTCGCGGATAACAGTCACAGCTCTATAGGAAGAGTAGTCCACGAAGCCGTATTTAGGCACTATCACGCGGACCTGGTGCCCCATCTTAGTCAGCTCCGCCGGCAGGGACCTGACGACATCTGCCAGACCTCCCACCTTGGTCAGGGGAGCGATTTCCGAAGCTGCAAAAAGTATCTTCATAATTAACGGTCCCGGTTTGGATATGCTTAAGCTTCAGTTATGCGGAATCAGCTTTGTCAGACCTGATATCTGCGAAGGCTCTTTCCCCTGATCGTTTCGCCGCTTTCAACCGTCTTGGAAGCGAAATCTGTGGCCTCCACCCAGGGCTCTATCTTGCAGTTTTTTCCGATCATTACATCGGCTGGTATCCTCGCGCCTTTGCCGACCAGAGTAATGCCGGCATCCAGATGTTCGGGCTCCTCCTTGTTAGCAGTGAGATCGTCTCCGGCTCCCAGATAGCACCCACGACTGACCCAGACCTGTTTATCGATAATACTCTTTTCTATAACAGCGCCGCGGCCGATAGTGGTGTCTTCGAAGATGATTGAGTTCTTTACTATCGCTTCCTCTTCGATGAAAACGCGCGGTGATATGATTGATTCTATGACCGTTCCGTTGACGATCGCCCCGTTACAGATGAGCGCCCTGTTCACCTGGGCGTGAGGCCCCAGTTTGACGGGCGGGTATCCCTGCGTGATGGTCCTCACCTCATTCTCCGGATTATAAAGGTTCAGCTCCGGAAGATCCACGATCAGGTCCATATTGGCCTGCCAGTATGCTTCCACGGTTCCCACGTCGCGCCAGTAGCCGCGGAAGCGGAATCCGAATACTTCGTATTTGCTTATCAGGTTGGGGAGAATATCATGCCCGAAGTCATGGCCTTCCTGTTTGCCAGCCATCTCCTCCAGAGCATCTACAAGCACTTTTTTATTGAAGATATAGATGCCCATTGAAGCCAGCCTGCTCTTGGTTGTCTTGGGCTTCTCCTCAAAATTGACGATGCGCTCGTTGTGATCGATCGTAATGATGCCGAACCTTGACGTATCCTCCTGTGGGACTTCATACACCGCCACTGTCACATCGGCATGCCGGTTGCGGTGAGAGGCCAGCATCTGGTCGTAACGCATGCTGTAGATATGGTCCGCCGACAGGACGAGGATCTCGTCAACTCTCTGATCGACTATATAATAGAGGTTCTGATAAACAGCGTCAGCGGTCCCCTTGTACCATGTCCTTTGTGAACGGCTGAGAAAAGGCTGGAGCAGCACCACTCCTCCCATTTCACGATCCATATCCCAGGGCCTGCCCACACCGACATGCCTGGCCAGCGACCTCGGATTGAACTGCGTCAATACGGCTACGTTATAAATACCCGAATTAGCACAATTACTCAGTGTAAAATCGATGATGCGATATTTTCCGCCGAAAGGGACAGCCGGCTTGGCACGCTCGTTAGCAAGGACGCTCAAACGCTCGCTCGCACCACCGGCCAGAATAATTGCTAAAACCCTTCGCATATCAGATATCGCAACCAACCTCGACTCAATTTTAACCAAATGTCAGGTAATTGTCGATGGCTATGGATCAAAGCATTCCGACCAGAAAAATGTGGACCTGTCAGGTTTCATAAAGCGACCGGCCCTGAAATCAGAGATGACGTTAAAATTAACCGGACCGCCTTCTGTAGTATGGTCATTTACACAGTTCAATCACCAGCAAATCGAGCGCAAGATCATCCTCGTATTTCCCGGTTTTGATAGCCACATCAGTATCCAGCAGCGCGTGAAATGCCTTGCGTAATTTGGGTATAGTGAATGACCTGGCCTGACGCAGGGTTTTCTCCAGAGGATATCTGGGATGAAGCCCGAGGCTCTCGCGTATCTCCTGCTGATTGCTGTGGCTCAATTCTTTAACCCTGAGGATGATCGCGAGCTGCCTCTCGATCATGGCTAATATCTGCTGGGGCGCCGTCCCGTATTTAAGCATGCGGTGCAGCATAAGTTGCGCATCTTTTATTCTGCCTTCCAGCACCGCATCGACCAGCGCGAAGATACTTTCCTCGCGTGCAAAACTGGATATCTCTCTGACATCGTTGTCGTTTATTTCACGGTCCTCACAATAGGTCATCAGCTTATTTAATTCGCCGGTTAACGACCATAAATCCCCCCCGATATAGTCAGCCAGCAGAGCCACAGCGCTCGTTGAGATTTTTCCCTTGTTCTTAGCTGTGTAATCTTTTATCCAGGCCGCCAACTCTCTGCCTTTTATCTCGTTCATTTGTAACACGCGGTCGGCCGCCGGCGCAAGCGATTTCAGAAGCTGGTTGGCCGCCTTCGGATCGAGGTCGGCATCGAAAAGAACTAACACAGTTGTCTGAGGCATCACCTTAACGTATTCGGATATGCCCTGCCATTCTTTAAGCGCCTGCTTGGCCTCCTCGCCACCACTATTTGCCCTGGCCTGCCTGTCACCAGGCTGGAAACGCTTTAATAAGCCTTCAACGATCACAAGCCTGCCGGAAGACATGAACGGAACCACACTGCATACGTCATTCATAGCCCTGACAGATAGTCTACGTCCATCCAATACCGTGGTATTAACCTCCACCATGTCCGGGCTGCCCATGCTCGCTTTTATCTCATTTAACGCCTGGTGGCACCTGTAACTGTCATCACCATGTATTATGTAAAACATAATCCTCCCATAGCCTGCTGGATTCAATCACTGCTCCTTGCGGGGTCAGATAATAATTGTATAATAAAGGACAAAAATGCAATACCTGTAAGTGTGGAAACGCGGAGGTAATATGCTTGTAAAGAAATTGCTGGGAAAAGAAGTAATCGGTTCACGCGGAGATAAGATCGGCAAAATGGGCGACCTGGACATCGACATTGTTTCAGGAACGGTTAAGTATGCAGTTATAAACGCCGGCCTTAGAGACAAATACAAGATCAAGCTCGATGACATCGTAACCGTTGGAGATGCCGTCATCCTCAGGTTATCCAGTTCCGATCTGAAAAAATCAGCCAAGAAGTAACAACCAGAAACAGGGCAGCCTCAATCGGTCAACGGATTAGCCACTTATCCGTTTACCGATTATTATTTATTAGGCATCTCGTTTATCTGGAGGAATCTTTTGCTGACCGAAAAAACTGTTACCGACGCACTTGCTGATGTACTTGTCCCCGGCGTAACACGTAACCTGGCAGACATGAACCTGCTGCAGGGAATCACGCTGACCAATAATCAAGCAAAGATTACGGTGGCTTCAACTGCGCTTGATGAGAGTGCCCAGAACTGGATACGTGAAAAATGTGCCAGCGTGATAAAGGGACTGAACGGCGATTTGCAGACCGAGGTCACCTTTGTCGAAAAGAGGCCGGTTGAGATCAATCGTGTAAAAAATGTGATAGCCGTCATGAGCGGTAAGGGGGGTGTGGGCAAGTCGCTGGTTACCGCACTGACCGCAATGTTGCTGAGATCGCGTGGACTGAATGTGGGAATACTTGATGCCGATATTACCGGGCCCAGCATTCCAAGAATGTTTGGCCTGACATCTCGCCCGCGCGGCAGCGAAAGCGGTATTCTGCCCGTAACGTCCGCAAGCGGCATCCAGATCATTTCTATCAACCTGTTCCTGCCTGAAGAGGAGGATGCTGTAATCTGGAGAGGCCCTCTGATCGGCAGAGCTATCACACAATTCTGGGAGGACGTTCTGTGGGGCAACCTGGATTATATGGTGGTTGACCTCCCGCCGGGTACGGCCGATGCGCCGCTGACAGCCTTGCAGGTCTTGCCTGTGAACGGCATCATCGTCGTCTTCACACCGCAGGATCTCACTACCATGATAGTAAAAAAGGCTATTATGATGGCCAGCCAGATGAATAAAAAAGTGCTGGGCGTGGTTGAGAACATGAGTTACTTATACCTGCCGGAACTCAAGAAAAACGTTGAGATCTTCGGCAAAAGCCGCGGCGAGGAGATGGCAAAGGCGGCCGGTGCGCCACTATTGGCCAGGATACCTGTAGATCCGCGCCTTGCCGCCCTGTGCGACGAGGGGCACATCGAGCGGTACAGCTCCGACGCAATGGATTCCCTGAGAGAAGGCCTGCTTAAAGCCATTCCGAGCAACGCCTGATACCTTCTGTCCCTTGATTAAAAACGCCTGAAAATATATACTTTTTAGGCGATTTTGTAAAAGCGATAGATACTATTTCCAGGTTGATGCCCCATTCGGTTTTACTTCCGGAGGACACTATGGCATTTGATGCTTTCGAAGAACAGGAAGAAATTATCGAGACTTCGATGGATCTCGAGATGATACGCGATGACCTGATAGCCGAGCTCAAATCAATCAACGAGTATGAAGCTCAGGTTGAGATGATCGAAAATGAAGATGCCGCCGACACCATCGAACAGATACTCGAAGACAAAAAAACTCATGTGGCAAGGCTTTTACACGTACTGAGCTTGCTTGATCCTGTACAGGCGGAAAAATTAAATAAAGAGTTAAGGTAGTGAGAAAATGGCACATAAACCAAAGCTAAAGGCTGCCAAAAAGAACCGCGGCAAAACCAAGAGCAGCAAACGTAACGTAGTCAAGAAGATAACTGCGTAGATAGCGGTGGAGACTCCGGTTTGAAGGTACTGGTTATCGGCAACGGGGCACGCGAACATACTATCGTATGGAAAATTGCCCGCAGCGCCCACGCCGGTGATATATACGCCGTTCCGGGAAATGCCGGCACCGGTAAGTTGGCCAGCAACCTGGATATACCTTTAAACGATATCTCATCGATTGTTAATAAAGCCTGTGAGCTCGGAATCGGACTCGCAGTAGTTGGTCCCGAAGCTCCCCTGGCCGCTGGGATCACAGACCTGTTCAACCAGGCCGGCATACCTGTTTTCGGCCCGTCCGGGGCTGCCGCGCGCCTCGAATCAAGCAAAGCCTTCGCTCGCGACATCATGCAAAGAAACAATGTGCCCTGTGCCAGAGGCCAAACCTTTACCGGCTATAACGAGGCTAAAAAGTATATTGAGACACATGATATGCCCATCGTTGTTAAGGCTGACGGGTTGGCTGCCGGCAAGGGCGTAACCGTAGCAAAGAACCTTGATGAAGCTCTTGCTGCGCTAAATTCAATAATGAAAGACCGGGCCTTCGGGGCGGCCGGGGATAAAGTGGTTATCGAGGAGTGTCTGCTCGGCAGAGAAGTGAGTCTGCTGGCCTTCAGCGACGGTGAAAACGTGATCCCGATGGTACCGGCCTGCGACTATAAGAGGGTTTTCGATGATGACCATGGCCCCAATACCGGGGGAATGGGCAGCTACAGCCCGCCCGGTTTTTTTGATCAAGAGATGACCGCCCAGGTGCTAAAAAACATCATCCGGCCAACTGTGGCCGCCATGGCTAAAGAAGGTGCTCCCTACAAAGGTGTTCTTTATACGGGATTGATCATCACAAAGCAGGGGCCAAAGGTGCTCGAGTTCAACGCCCGCTTCGGTGATCCTGAAACACAGGTTATATTGCCGAGGCTGGAGACTGATCTGGTGGAAATTATGCTGGCTGTGCTGGACGGCAGGCTTGACCATGTGAAGATCGACTGGAGCCATGATGCATGTGTGGGCGTGGTCCTGGCGTCGGGCGGATACCCCGGCAACTACCGTACAGATCTCCCCATCGGCATATCCGACAGGCTGGAAAAAGACATCAATATATTCTATGCGGGAGCAGCAGAACGCAATGACGGCAAGATCGTTACCAGTGGAGGACGGGTCTTAACGGTAACAGCTACAGGCCGTACTCTAAAAGAGGCCAGGGAGAAAGTATATCGCAACATACCGCATATCGATTTTGAGGGATGCCATTTCCGGCGGGACATTGCGGCGAGGGAGGTGAATTGATGGCTCTGGTTGGCATTGTAATAGGGAGCAAAACGGATGAGGAGTTCATCCAACCTGCCCTCGATATATTTAAAGAGTTTAAAATCGAGTACGATATCGATATACTGTCCGCCCACCGCAAGCCGGACAGAGTACGCCAGTATGCCCTTGAAGCAGGCTCGAAAGGCTACGAGGTTATAATTGCTGCAGCAGGCAGCGCCGCCCATCTGCCCGGAGTCATCGCTTCATGGACAACTCTACCTGTTATAGGGGTGCCATTGCCCACCAGCGATTTAAAAGGTATAGACTCGCTCTATTCTATCGTACAAATGCCTGGTGGCGTCCCGGTTGCCTGCACGGGCATAGGCACAGCCGGGGTTAAGAATGCAGCACTGCTGGCCGTCCAGATTCTGGCAATTAAGTCCGAAGAGATCAAAAGAGCCTTTGCAGATTACAAACGCAGGCTGGCTGAGGCGTAAGGCAGGTAGATATGATTGAACGCTATTCACGCCCAAAAATGAAAAAAATCTGGTCGGATAAGAATAAATTCGATAAATGGCTGCAGGTCGAAATTGCCGTATGCGAAGCCTGGGTTGACGCCGGGCGAATACCCAAATCAGCTCTGCAAAATATCAGGAAGGCCAGCGTTGATTTCGACCGTATGGCAGAGATACTCAAGGTCACCCATCACGACGTGACCGCCTTTCTGAACGCCGTGGGAGAAACGGTGGGAAAGGATTCGCGTTATATACACCTCGGCCTGACTTCGTCAGATATCATAGACACGGCGCAGGCATTGCAGATTCGCGAAGCTGTAGACCTGCTTTTGGAGGATATGGCCCTATTGATCACGGTGCTTGAGGACAGGGCTATTTCCAACAAGGACACCATCATGATAGGTCGTACGCATGGAGTACATGCCGAGCCGATAACGTTCGGGCTGAAGATGGCCCTGTGGGCTCAGGAGATGAAACGTAATTACGCCAGGCTGGAAGAGGCTAAAAAAGTAATCAGCGTGGGCAAGATATCCGGCGCGGTAGGTACATATGCCACTGTATCACCGGATATCGAGGCCAAAGCCTGTGCCGCTCTCGGGCTGGCCTTCGCACCTATCTCGAACCAGATTATCCAGCGTGATCGCCACGCCCAGCTTATAACCACGTTTGCCATCGCGGCAAGCTCTCTCGAAAGGTTTGCCATCGAGATCAGGGCCCTGCAAAGGACGGAGATCCTGGAGGCAGAAGAACCCTTTTCCAAAGGGCAGACGGGTTCATCCGCCATGCCGCATAAACGTAATCCCGAGCTCTGTGAGAGAGTTTGTGGACTGTCACGCTTGATCAGGGGCTATTCCGTAACCGCACTGGAGAATATGGCGCTCTGGCATGAGCGTGATATCAGCCATTCGTCCAATGAGCGTGTGATCCTCCCGGACGCCTGTCTTGCCCTCGATTATATTTTGAGCCTGTTCACCGGCGTCATGAAGGGCTTACAGGTATACCCGGATAACATGAAGCGCAACCTTGAGATAACTCAAGGCCTGGTATTTTCACAGAATGTCATGCTTGCCCTGGTGAGCAAGGGTCTCAGCCGTCAGAAGGCCTATGAACTGACACAGCGCAATGCCATGGAAGCGTGGAAAACCAGGACTCCCTTCCTCAAACTGCTGAAATCAGATCCCGATGTTTCCAGCCTCCTGAACGCAAAGGAACTGGACGATTTATTTGACTACCGGCGCTTCCTCAAACATATCGATACGGTGTTTGAGCGTTTGGGTTTAATCAAGAAAACACGCAAATCGCAGATAAAGAGATAGGAGTTGTATCTTGAACATATTATTCGACAGCTCATTGAAACTGCCGCTATACGGAAAAGGCAAGGTCAGGGATACCTATCAGGTCGGGGATAAGCTGCTGATAGTCGCCACCGATCGCATCTCTGCCTTCGATGTTGTGCTTCCCAGCGGTATACCGGACAAGGGTATAGTGCTTAATCAGGTATCGGCTTTCTGGTTCGGAAAAACCTATCCTATCATACATAATCATATGGTTGAATCAATTGAGAGCCGCAGGGCTCTGTCGAAGTATTCCCCCTGGAAAAGGCCATTGCCCGAACTGCTGCTGGGCCGCTCGATGGCTGTGCTTAAGGCGGAGCGCGTGCCGGTGGAGTGCGTAGTCAGAGGTTATATTGCAGGTTCAGCCTGGGCCGAGTATAGTAAAAAAGGTACAATCAACGGGAGAAAGGCGACCAAAGGTTTGGAGGAAAGCCAGGAGCTGCCGGAACCTATTTTTACACCTACTACCAAGGCAGAAGTCGGTCATGATCTGCCCCTGTCTCCTAAAGGATTGGTTGATCTGGTAGGGGAAAGGACGGCCCGCAAGATCGAAACCAAGAGTCTGGAGCTCTATAATTACGCACGTTCATATGCCATCGAGCGCGGAATCATCATAGCCGATACTAAATTCGAATTCGGTTTCCACGATAAGGAACTTATACTGATCGATGAAGTACTTACACCCGACTCAAGCCGGTTCTGGGATGCCAGCCAGTATGAGCCGGGGCAATCCCAGCCAAGCTTCGATAAGCAGCCGGTCAGGGATTGGCTGATTGCCTCGCGTTGGAACAAGAAAAAGCCGGCGCCGGACCTGCCGTCGGACGTTATCGAAGCAACGACGGAGCGTTATCGCGATGCGTATTCACTGCTGACAGGAAGGAAGTTTAAGAATGTATTTATCTAAAGTCTATGTTACTCTGAAGCCGACAGTGAACGATCCGCAGGGCCTTACTATCAAGGGCGCCCTTCATACACTGGGGTTCAAAGATGTAGCGGAGGTCAGAGCCGGCAAATATATCGAGATAAAAATTGCAGCCACGGACATGGAAAAGGCACGGGCTGAATCACAGGATATGTGTAAAAAGCTGCTGGCCAATCCGGTTATCGAGAACTTCCGTTTTGATCTCGAGGAGATCAAGTCCGGTTGAGATTCAGGGTACCCTGTACGTGATCCTTAACACGGCCCTGTCCAGGCAGATCATATCAGCCACATTGTCCCAGTTGGTGGAGGTAAAGAAACCCAGCCTGAACTGGCACCTTCCCTGAACGTTGGAAAGGAGCTTCTGTATTATATTGCTGCCCTGGTTATCCAGTGTAACATCCACCAGGAACGGTTCCGTGCTCTGCGCAGCCATAAGCTTCACGCTCCCCACTGCAGGTGATGTGGACTCGTAGGCCACTCTGCCCAGGCTGCCCATAGAGCCGTACTGGTACTGATATATCTCAAGAGCGCCCATATTGCCCCAGGTGGCGCCGCTGTAGGTAGGATTCCCCACGACCGAGTATCCGGTAAGATCGAGAACCGCCCGGCTGATCACTGCGGTGGGCGGCAGCGTTGTCAGATCAAAGCTCAAGAACGCCCGGACGGCCTGGTTCGCCGGGTTATCGCCCGCACAAACAGCGCTTGAACGAGCATAATTCGCGCCGCTTTTGGTCAACGATCCGCTCTCATTTGGTATCAGGTTTAATACAGCGGTCATCTCCATGCCCGGCTGAACATTAAGTCCGCCCACAACTGTCACCGTAGCAGTCGCCATACTGCTTCCGGCTGAATTAGATGCCGTGAGGTTATAAGTCGTGGTTGCATACGGCATGATAGGTCTCGTGCCGCTCAAGGACACCGGTCCGATCCCGTTATCTATGCTGACTGTCTGGGCGCCTGTTACAACCCAGTTTAAAACAATGTTCTGCCCCTCGTCCACTATCGCGGGATCGACCGCAAAGGTTGCCACGACAGGTTTGCCCGCCTCTGACGTCGCCTGAGGAAAAGCTACAGGCAAATACAAGCACCCTGACAGTAAAACAACGATTAACAATAGAGTAATCAGTAGTTTCTTCATGACGTATCCTCCTGGGATGAAATTATCCCGGTCATAAAAAGGATAACGGGAAAGCTGGGTTTATGTTTAGCTGTCGCCCCTGATTCGGTTTTACTCCGGGATCACGTAGCGAACAGTCAACTTAGCATTGCCTGCGCTTATGTCAAGGTAGTTAGCGCTGCTTTCACCGCTTTTAATTGTTGCCTGCTCCCCTGGGTTGACATAGTCGGCACGGCTGTAATAATAATATTTCTCGAACTGCAGGCGAATCTGATAGCGGTCGCTGCCCGCATCGAGCTGCTTCTGCATGGTGGTAACGAAATCAGGTGAGGTGAACGGAGTGCTCGGCATCATGGTTGCCACAAAATTGTAGTTCCAGCTGTAAAGGTAGCCTGCGGGAACTATAATCATGTAGTCACCTGGCCGCAAACTGCTGCCATACTGTTGATTATAAATATTAAGCGAGCCCTGCCACGGGAATGGTGAGTTGAACACGACTGATTTTGAGATATCCAGGTCCACATCCTTGATAATAGCGTTTCGCGGTATGGAAGATATATCGAAACTCAGAAAGCCCTGCATCTGTATCTGCAGTTCGTTCTGTCCAACCAAAACTCCGTCCAGGATGACTTTGTCCTTTCTGACTGTGCCATCCTCGGCTGCGACGGAATACAGGGTGGTCGTATAAACATGCAGCGGTGTAACAAGTATCCTGGTATTGGCCGTCATGGTCCCCTCATCATTCCTGGCAAAGATGGTATAAATGGTGTCCGTTTTGGGCTGAACCGACCTGCTGCCTGACATGGATACACCACCGATATCAGGATCTATGCGCACGGTGCCGTACCCACTTACGTCCCATGTGAGTGTGGACCATTCGCCTTCCTTGATTTCGGGCGGTGTGGCCGTAAAGACTCGAATAGACATCTTTTCCGGCCCACCGGGGATAAGTATTGTGACGTTCGTTCCAACCTCATTTGACCAGTTACCGAAATTATCCTGCGCCTTGAACCAGATCGTATGCTGCCCTGCCGTCAGTGAATTGGTCCCAAACGAAGCCAGCTGGCTTAGATTCCCGTTGATGCTTGAACGCCAGTTATAGCCGACTATCTGGCCTTCGGACGAAATCGCATGCCCGCTGAATTTTATCTCCTCTCCAACGTAAACCTGTGGCGAAGACACGGAGTCGATATAAGCAAGAGGAGCTGATGTGGTACTTACCGCCGGTCTCACACATCCCGCAACCAGTATTGCCAGCATCAGGATGGCTATAGCAGCCTTTCTCAAATCGACACCTCCGTGCGTGTGGTATTTCTCACAATCTAACATTGTATTACTGCCTTGTCAATATATTTATTTATTTACGGATTCTGTTCCTGACATGATTCATCACCTTGCCCATGACTTCGCCGGCCTTACCTTCGATACGCACAGCTGCCCTGGAATCCATGGGCGTGGACCCTATATTGATGATAACGATCTTTGCCCCTGCATTGAATGCATATTCAGGAATATAAGCCGCAGGGTATACGACCAGTGTGGAACCTATCACGATACAGAGGTCGCATAGATTCGCCCGGCGGGAGGCCTCGCTAAGAACAGCCTGCGGCAACATCTCTCCGAAATATACGGCGTCCGGTTTGAGTATACCCTTGCAGGCCTCGCACTCGGGCAACTCCTCACGTGCAAGTCGCGAGATTATCTCGCCCATGGGAAAGCGCTTACGGCAGCTCAAACAACGGACGTACTGCATATTACCGTGCAGCTCGAATACTTTATCATCAGGCACGCCGGCCGTCTGATGCAGGTTATCAATATTTTGCGTCACCACGCAATCAAGCTTGCCCAGCTTGTCCATCTCAGCCACGGCGTAATGAGCGGCGTTCGGCTGCACATTTTTAACCAGCCCTCCTTCAGCCAGGAGCTTCCATTGCACCTTCCTAACCTCGGGGCGCGCGACGAACCTCTGTATGGTGAAATCCTCCGGGTCCAGCTTTGTCCATATGCCGTCCTCACCCCGGAAGTCCGGTATGCCGGACTCGGTGCTGATCCCCGCCCCGCTGAAAACCAGGCACCGTTGCGCGTTTACAATAAGTTCGGCTATATTCTCGGCCTGTTTATCGATATCGTCGCCTCCCATAATTCAAGCTCCTTCGATATTACACTCTCTCCACTCGTGCCCGCTCATTTATTATACATGGTTCAATCTCTTTGATATATTAATATGGCTTAAGTATGTATGATATCCTCGACTATCTGGAAAAAAATCTGACCACCAGCTTTGTCGGCAGAAAGCTGCATTATCTGGCAGTCACCTCTTCGACACAGGATGTGGCCAGAGATATGGCCGACAGGGGAGCCCCTGAGGGCACTGCCGTCATAGCCGGGATTCAGCAGTCGGGCCGCGGCAGGCTGGGCAGGTCCTGGTTATCTCCGGAGGGCGGGCTGGCCACATCGATAATACTGCGCCCCGCCACGTCAGTTCTGCCTCTCCTGCCGGCTATATCCGCCCTGGCCGTCTTCCGCACGGTTAAGTCGCTGGGAATCAATGCTGAAATCAAGTGGCCCAACGATATACTGATCGGCGGCCGCAAGGTCTGCGGCATATTAATCGAACACGGGCTCACAAGCGGCGCAGTTCGATACAGTATCATGGGCATCGGTATCAATATTAATTTTGATACATCTCTGTATCCTGAGATAGCCGGCTTTGCAACCAGCCTCTCGGTTGAGCTGGGTCATGAGCTGCCGGTAGGCCAGGTAGCATTACGCCTTTACATCGAATTGGAAGGCCTTTACCTGCGAAGCATGGAGCCTGATGCAATACTCACAGAATGGGCGACGAATATGATCACCATCGGCAGTCGTGTGAAGGTCAAGTCGGCTAACCGCGAAATCGAGGGCATGGCAGAAGGAATCAATGGATCGGGGCATTTATTGCTGCGACAGGATGATGGAATTGTGCAGGAGATCTTGGCGGGAGACGTATCCCTTATAACCGACAGCAGTAAAAGATAAGGGCGGCTTTAAAGCCGCCCTTATCTCATAATCCATTTTCTTGTCAGGCGCCGGGCTTCTTCTTATCAGCTTCAATCTTTTGCAGCATAGGCTGAATTAATTCGATAGGCAGGGGGAATACCACGGTATTTGATCTGTCCGATGATATTGCCACCAGAGTTTGCAGGTAACGTAACTGTAATGCCATCGGCTCCTTTGAAATTACACGGGCAGCTTCAGCCAACTTCTCCGCCGCCTGCGCCTCGCCCTCGGCAGCGATGATCTTTGCTCTTCTGCCTCTCTCCGCCTCTGCCTGAGCAGCCATGATTTTCTGCATATTATCGGGCAGTTGAACATCCCGTACTTCGACCATGCTGACCTTGATGCCCCAAGGTTCGGTGCTCTCATCGATAATATTCTGCAGCTTATTGTTGATCTTTTCCCGGTGCGCCAGCAGATCTTCAAGTTCCGATTGTCCCACCACATTTCGCAGCGTCGTCTGACACAGCAGCGAAGTGGCCCTGATGTATTGCTCAACGTTCAGGATCGCCGATTCCGGCTTCATAACACGGAAATATACCACTGCATCCACCTTCACCGTCACAGTGTCCATCGTAATACATTCCTGTTGCGTCACATCCATCGTTACCACGCGCAGCTCAACTTTCACCATGCGCTCGATAAAAGGTATGAGCAAAATAAGGCCCGGGCCCCTTACTCCTACATATCTGCCCAGGCGAAAGACCACACCTCTTTCATACTCATTGACTATCCTGATAGATGCGAACAGCACTATCAAAACAAAAATTGCCAGTATTATAATTCCCGCAATCTGCATGTCTGCCTCCTTATTTTTTTCTTGTTACGTATAATTTAAGGTTGTCCACCTTTTGTATAATAACCTCTTCCCCCGGGTGCGCCAGACCTTCATCCAGTTCAGCCTTCCACAACTCCCCCTCCACCTGCACCATGCCCACGGGTTCAAGAGCAGTTTTAACCTCGGCTACCTGGCCGATCATACCCTCTTTGCCGGTGGTCACCTTCCTTTTTTGACCCCGGATAACGGCCCAGACCAGAAAAGCCATAAAGAGCGCCAAAAAAATGGCAACGTACACGATTAGACTTGTATCGAATTGCATGGATGCCTCACTTTCACTGAAAAGAATGAGCGAACCTATTATCAGCGATACTATTCCACCCGTGGTCAGTATACCATAGGCAGGTACAAAAATCTCAGCTACGAAGAGCCCGAAAGCGAGCAATAATAGCAGCAGGCCGGCCCAGCCCGCATTTAAAACACCCAGTGAGTAGAATGCCAGGAAAAGACATATACCGCCGACCACGCCGGGGAAGATCAGCCCGGGGTTGGAGATCTCGGTGATCAGCCCGATGGACGCCAGAGTCAGTAATATATATGCCACGTTGGGATGAGTAATAACCTGCAGTATTTTCTCCACCAGCGTCATATCGCTTCTGCTTACTTCGGCCCCTTCTGTATCAATAGTCACTTCCCTGCCGTCTGCCAGTGTCACTTTTCTCCCGTTGATCTGCTTTATAACACTGTCCAGATCATCGGCCTGGAAATCGACCAGCTTTTTCTCGACTGCTTCTGAAGCGGTGAACGATTTGCTCTCCCTCACGGCGGCCTCAACCAGCGAGGGATCCCGTCCTCGTTTCTCTGCTATGCTTTGTATCCAGGCCGCCGAATATTCCGTCGCCTTCTTTTGAACATCTTCGGGCATTTGCTCCCCTACGCTCACAGGATGTGCAGCCCCCAGGCTGGTGCCGGGAGCCATGGCGGAGAGGTGCGCGGATATGGTGATGAATGTGCCCGCTGAAGCCGCCCAGGCGCCGTGAGGCGATACATATATAACGACCGGCACCCTGGCGTTCATGATACTCTTGACTATCTTCTCGGTGGAATCCAGCAGACCGCCGGGGGTATCCAGGGTAATGATACAAACAGCAGCGCCACTATCCTCGGCTTCTGTTATCCCGCGACTGATATAGTCCGCAACCACAGGCACGATATTGCCCTTGACCTCAAGGACACGAATCTTCCCATAGTCCTGGGTAGCGTTGCAGCCCGCAATGGAGAGAGCCAGTCCTGCAAGAAACAACGATATATAAAGAATCCGGAAGACCTTTCGTGCATACATGTTTATATTGTATACCAGAACTAACAAGAAGACCGCAATTGTAGCTGTGATACTATTGGTGTAGAATTATCCCGTTTTACAGAAAGGATAAATAGTTATGGAAAGTCAGAGATGCAAAGGGGCCCGCGACCTGCTGCCTGATGACATGGAGCGTTTCCGGCAGGTTGAGGATGCCTTCCGCAATTCGTGTTTGAACTGGGGCTACCGCGAGATAAGGACACCCACCCTGGAATATATACACCTCTTTACTGCGGCGGGGACGTTGACGCCCGCTATGCTGGGTCGTGTCTACTCCTTCCTCGACTGGGACGGCTGGGGAGGCGAGCGTGTGGTCCTGCGTCCCGACGGGACTATACCCGCCGCCCGGCTCTACAGCGAGAACCTGGCGGACCAGAAAATAGCACGCCTTTACTATATCACCAACGTCTTCGCATTTGAGGAAACAGGCCGTGAGAACCGCGAAAAATGGCAGTGCGGGGTTGAGCTCCTGGGCGATTGCGGCCGGGCTTCAGACGCCGAGGTGATCGCCCTGGCGCTGGAAATTGCCGGTGCGATGGGATTAGCAAAACCTGAACTCAAGCTGTCGCATGCCGGCATTTTAAAAGCGCTCATCGGAGAGCTCAGGCTGGACGGAGATAGCAAGGCCGCCCTTCTCGATGATATCCTCGAAGGTAACTGGCAGGCATTTGCCGGCGTTAAAAGTAAGAATAAGGAAGTGATCCAGGCGATCACCACACTTATTAAGCTAAAGGGAAAATCAAGCGGTTTTCTGGCCAACCTTAAGGCTATGCCCGCCGTCTCTAAAAATGTTAGAGCTGAGATCGACAGCTTTGCCGCTGTTACGGCGTTGCTGGATACAATGCAGGTGAGCTACTCTATAGACTTTACATCCATCAGGGGCTTTGAATACTACACCGGCCTGTGCTTCAAGATAACCTCGGGTGGAGAGAGGATATGCAGCGGGGGCAGGTACGATAACCTGATAGGTCTGGTAGGCGGCAAGGACATACCGGCCTGCGGCTTCGCCTTCTACCTGGATACTGTTACCGCCATCGTAAAACCATGGTCGCAGCAAAAGGCCGAGAAGACCGTATCGGTTAAATCCACCGGGGGATCAGCTGCCTCATTCAAAACGGCGTTTGAGGCGGCGGCTGCCATGCGAAAAATCGGACTTATAGCCGAACTCGATTTCTGCGGCGGTCAGCTGCAGGCTCGCTGGTCAGTTTCAGTTAGCACACGTCCTGCTGCTTTCACCGTAATCGACAACTACAAGAAGACACGCAGGAAAGCGGCCACGATCGGTGAGGTGATCAATATCATCGGAGGATTTAACAAGCTTGTCAGGTAAGGCTATGGTTGAGACACGCCTGGCCCTGCCCAAGGGTCAAATGCTGAACAGAACCTCGCTTTTCCTCACCTCCATAGGTTTGGGCTTCGATAACTATAACTCGGGAACACGCATTTATCGCATGCGGTCGCAGGCTATGCCGGGTTTGACGGCCAAAATGCTTAATGAGCGGGATATACCGGTTCAGGTGGCAGTGGGCAACTATGATTTCGGCATCTGCAACTCGGACTGGCTTCAAGAGTTGCTGACCAGGTATCCAGCCAGCCGCGTACTGAAAATAGCCGACCTTGGATATGACATCTCTGACATATATATGGCCTGTGCAACCTCATCGGACATATCCGCACGGGTGAAAACCGGCAGCACTGCCGCCTGGCGAATAGTCACCGAATACCCGGCTCTGGCAGAGGCTGCCGCATATAAAATGCGGCTGAAAAGATATCGTATCTTTCCCTGCTGGGGCTCGACAGAAGCCTACCCGCCGGAGAACGCTGATTTCTCTGTGCTGCGCGTTAGAAATGAGGACGCCCTGCGCAGCCTGAATTTAAAGCCGGTAAGAAGGATATGCGGCAGCAACGCCTGCATCATCGCCAATAGCAATAGCCTTCAGAGCAATGACTTCAGCAACCTGCTCGAACGCTTTGCCTCCTCCGCCTCCATGAAGAATAAACCCTGGCAGGCACAGGAAAAAGCGGTGTTTGCAGTAAATAACAACCTTGCCCGCAGCAGCCGTGCCGGCGATATATGGCTGGCGCTGGCCGACGGACATCAACAGGCGCACACCGAAGCTTTCATGCAGAAGACAGGCATAAAGCTTGAAGGATACTCAAAGAATGATTTGAGGCGGCGCCCCTCCAGCGATATCGATTGGCTCAGCATCAAAGTCATTCGGCCTCAAGATATGCCCCAGCAGGTCGCCAATGGAAACTTCGACCTGGCCATCACCGGGCGGGACTGGCTGCTCGATCACCTTTACCAGTTCCCGTCCAGCCCGGTAGCTGAGATGGTCAACCTCGGCTTCGGTTGGGTGCGGATCGTGGCTGTGGTCAGTGAATCTGTGCCGGCAGATTCTATCGGTTCCCTGCGCAACCTCGTGGCTGCGGGCAAGATAGTCCCCCTGCGTGTTGCCACAGAGTATATCAACATAGCAGACAAATATTTACGCGATAAGCACATCGCCCGTTACCGCGTTATACCTACCTGGGGCGCAACCGAGGTTTATCTGCCTGAAGATGCCGAAATGCTGATTGAGAATACCGAGACCGGTCAAACACTGGCCCGGCATAAGTTAAAAATTATTGACACTCTGTTCGAGTCAACTGCCTGCCTGATCGGCAACAGGCGCAGTCTGGAAGAACGGGGCAAAAAGGATAAAATTAATAAACTGATCAGTCTATTCCGGGAGGCGGTCAATAAAAAATGAAGGTGATACGGGATTATCGGCAGGCTCTGAAAGCGCTTAACCGCAGCATACGTTACGATCCGGGCAACAGGATCGAGGCTGCTGTGCGCGAAATAGTGGTGAGCGTAAAGGAAAATGGGGATAAAGCCCTGTATGCCTATACCGAACGTTTCGACGGCGTCAGGTTGAAATCCCTTGTGGTTACAAGGCGTGAGATAACCGCAGCCTTGAGAGCTGCAGATCCGCAATTAATTAACGCGCTTAAATTCGCTGCCGCGCGCATTGTTAAATTCCACAAAACCTGCATGCTCAGGTACGGCCGTGGTTTCTTAAAAGACGGCCTGGGCCAGCAGGTTCTGCCCCTTGAACGTGTGGGCCTGTATGTCCCGGGGGGTACAGCCTCTTATCCCTCTACAGTCCTCATGACAGCCATCCCCGCGCGGGTGGCTGGTGTGAAAGAGATAATAGTGGCCACGCCTTGCGGAAAAGATGGGAAAGTGCCCGCCAATACCCTGGCAGCCGCCGCCATAGCCGGCGTTGACCGCATATTTAAAATCGGTGGGGCGCAGGCAATTGCAGCCATGGCCCTCGGCACCACATCGATGCCGCGCGTAGACAAGATTTGCGGCCCCGGCAACGTTTACGTTATGACTGCCAAGAAAATGGTTTACGGCCTGGTTGATATCGATGCCCTGCAAGGTCCCAGTGAGATCATGATTATCGCCGACGGATCTGCCGATCCTTCTTTCTGCGCTGCTGATCTGATAGCGCAGTCGGAGCATGATGACATGGCATCATCCATTATTATTACTACATCTGAAGGACTGGCAGAAAAAGTGCAGTCCGAACTAAAAAAACAGCTTCCCGGACTGAAAAGAAAAACCATTGCAGGCAGGGCTCTGGAATCAAATGGCCTGATCATCATAGTAAAAACTCTTGATCAGGCTGTAGAGCTGGCCAACCTTTATGCGCCGGAACACCTGTCACTCATGGTTAAAAACACAGAGCGGTACATAAGCAGAATCAGGAACGCCGGTTGTATCTGCGCCGGCCGGTATTCGCCGGTGGTCCTTGGCGATTATGTAGCCGGGCCCAGCCATGCGCTGCCCACCGGGGGCAGCGCCCGCTTCAGTTCGCCGTTGACCGTGCAGGATTTTCTCAAGATCAACAGTATCATTGCCCTTGAAGACAGCGCCATCAGGAGGCTGGGCCAGGCGGCCATGATGATGGCGGACAGCGAGGGGCTGACGGGCCATGCCGGCGCCGTCAGGATCAGGCTGAAAAAGGTAAGAAAGTAAATAAATCTGTGCAACCGTTCATTATGGTGTAATAGATGATCAGGGTACATCACGGCAACTTCCTGTACACGCTGAACAGCATCCGGCAGAGCCTCTTTGCCTATCTGGAATCCGAGCTCGCCAGGCATGGTATCAGCGGCATCGCTCCCTCGCACGGCGACATCCTTCACATCCTGGACAAGAAAGGCACCCTTCACCTGCGCGATCTGACCGAGCTATCCCTCAAGGACAAATCTACAATAACAGCAGTTATCAGCCATCTCGAAAAGAACGGCTACGTTACCAGGGCACGAGACAGTAAAGACAAAAGGCTGGTTAATATTCAGGTCACGAAAAAAGCCGCTGAAGTTAAACCGGCCCTTGAGAAGATATCCGAGAAAATGAACGCGCAGCTTTTCGAGGGCTTGAGCGGTGAGGAAAAAAACACCCTCTTTAAACTTATGACCAGAATCAGCCATAACGTCGACAATCTGTAATCCTCCCGGTTGAAAGATCCTTTTTACCGTTTACATCATCCTCCCGGAATGCTAAAATAGTTTTATACAAAACCATTTATTAGTAACGCGGAGAAATGCGAGATGAGTGCTGAATATGAGGCCATAGACGTTTGGATGCAGCATCCCACCATGAGATTCGGCAACCACCAGATGTTCGATTCTTTGAGGCGGTGGACCGGGCAGGAGAAGCTCACCTCTGAGTTGCCACTGGAGATGACAATCGGCCTGATGGACCAGGCGCATGTTTCCAGGGGACTGATCTGCGCATGGTGGAGCCCGACCGGGCCGCTTATCTCCAACGATGAGGTGGCAGCTTTTGTTCAAAAATATCCGGACAGGCTGGTCGGTGTTGCATCGGCTAACCTATACCGGCCGATGGAAGCTATCAGGGAACTCAGGCGCTGTGTCAGAGAGCTGGGATTCAAGGCATTGCGCATCGTGCCATGGCTGTGGAACCTTCCGCCCACGGACCGCCGTTACTATCCACTGTATGCCGAATGTGTGGAGCTGGATATACCTTTCTGCTGCCAGGTCGGCCATACCGGACCGCTCTGCCCGTCGGAGCCCGGCAGGCCGATCCCTTATATCGATGAGGTGGCAATCGAGTTCCCCGAATTAAAAATTGTCTGCGGACATATCGGTTATCCCTGGACGACCGAGATGATCGCGGTAGCGACCAAGCATGAGAACGTATACATAGACACCTCGGCCTATGTTGCCAAGAGGTTCCCTGCTGAGCTGGTTGCGTATATGCAAAAAAACGGTAAAAAGAAGGTCATGTTCGGCACCAATTATCCCATGATCACCGCTGCCATGTGCCTCAAGGACCTGGATGGCCTGCAGTTGACCAACGAGGTAAAGAAGCTTTTCCTTTATGAGACTGCCCTTAGAGTGTTTGCTCTATAGAACCCTGCTGCCGTGCAGTTTTCATCCAAAAATATACAGGCCCCATCTTCCATTTGAATCAGATGGCGGGAGATCGCGGCTATCCACTTATACGATTGTCATAAAATGTTTTGACAAAAGGCAGCCTTGCATGACACTATTTAAGTCTAATAAAGATGTCGTGCAACCACCTTGTACAATCGGCAGCATGCCACCGCTGTGAACTCGGATTGCGATGTGAGTTGCTGATGAAAGCTGCCACCGGCAGGCTTAAGTGGATTTATGGAACCGTTTATCAGACTTAATGCTCTAGCCCTTTCGCTGATTTTACCCGCACTGATTTCGGGGGGCCTGGCCGCATATGCTTTCACCCGGCGATCAGTGACAGGTTCGCGCGCCTTTGCCTGGCTCATGCTGTCTCTGTGCATATGGTCATTTTCCTATGGAATTGAGCTATCCTGCCTCTCTCTTCAGGCTGTACTGATTTGCCTTGTGCCGGAGTACCTTGGCATCGCATCTGTTCCTGTGCTGGTTCTTATTATGACCTTGCAGTATACGGGGCTCGAAAAATCGGTGACTACAAGAAATGTAATACCGCTTTTCATCATCCCCCTTATCACTGTTTTAATGGTAGCCACCAACCAACTGCACCACCTGTATTATGCTTCAGCCAGTATAGATATTTCTACCCTTTTCCCAATGCTGGCGCTGACCAGGGGACCCTGGTTCTGGATACACATGATTTACTCTTACACCGCCCTTATAGCTTCCGCCGTTTTATTGATCGCAAGGCTGGGAAAACCGGGTACCCTGTTCCACAATCAGGTGATTGCCATGTTGATCGGGCTTTCAGTTCCCTTTGCTGTGAATATCCTTTATATAGCTTTCGGCCTGATGCCCTTTGGGCACCTTGATCTTACACCCTTTGCCTTGACCATCACAGGCCTGGTCGTTGCCTGGAGTATGTTTACCCATGGCCTTTTCGACATTGTGCCCATGGCCTACGACACGGTAATAGACAGCATCGACGATGCTATCGTCGTGCTGGATAAACGGAACAGGATCGTAGGATATAACAAGGCGGCCGGTATGATCCTTGAATTGTCCGTGGCTGATATAGGTCAGTCCGCAGCTGTAGCCTGGAAGGACCGGGCTGATCTGTTGAGGCTAGCCCGGAAAGACGAATTGTCCGGTGTTGAAATCGTCCTCTGCCCGCACAACACAACGAGTTATTACGAGGGTGCCTCGTATAACGTGGAGGACAGCCACAGGAAAACGATCGGCAAAGCCATATCGCTGCATAATATAACCTATAAGAAAAGGTCTGAAGAGGCGCTGAAACAGAGCGAGGAAAAATATCGTACGCTTGTTGAGAACATCAACGACGTTATTTATACGCTTGATAAAGAGGGGAATATAACGTATATCAGCCCGGCCGTTGAGCGGTTGAGCAAATACAAGGTCAACGAGCTGTTGGGCAAATCATTTACCACGATTATTTTCCCTGATGACCTGCCGGGCCTCATACGCAGTTACAATCGCCTGATATCCGGTCAGATGGAACCCTATGAGTTCCGCATACTGGACAAGGATGGCAGTGTAATATATGTTCGTACCTCCAGCCAACCCATTTATCAAGACGGAGAGATCGTGGGCATCACGGCCCTGATCACCGATATCACAGAAAGCAAGAAATTGGAGCAGAAGCTTCTTCAGCTGGCAACACATGATATCCTGACGGGATTGCCCAACAGGATACTATTGATGGACCGTTTCACCATTGCGGCAGCTCTGGCTCGCCGCAATAAGACCAGCCTTGCCATCATGTCGTTGGACCTGGATAGATTTAAATCCATTAACGACACTTTTGGTCATGGTGTGGGAGATGAGGTACTCAAGACTGTCGGCTTGCGGTTGGCGGGGATAATACGGGCCAGCGACACACTGGCCCGCATTGGAGGAGATGAGTTTGTACTGGTGGTATTGGAGACCAACCACACAGAGAACGCCGCCGCTATTGCCAGAAAAATTTTAGATTCATTTATGGAGCCGCTGTTGATCGAGGGGCATAGCTGCAGCCTGACCACCAGCGTAGGCATCGCTCTCTACCCGGAAGACGGCGAAGACCTGGAAACACTGCTGAAAAAATCGGATGCCGCCATGTACTTTTGTAAGGAGCACGGCCGCAACCAGTTTAAATTCTACAGCGACAGTGATATTACGATGGGCGGTGATACCAGCAACGCAGGACCATTCACTGACTGAAAGCCGGTAACCTACTTTTCCAGTAACGTCCGGTAATAAAGCGATTAATATTATTCAGTTACACAGCCCGTCCCGAATGCAGTGTTCACCTTTGAAATGGTAAAATGTGACCACTGCATTTTGTTTTAAAGAACTGGATGCAGCCTGGTACGATGAAAGATGCTTAGTTCAAAAGACGTGGAAAAGATGATCCGCAACGGTCTCAAAGGCATGAAAGCCTATACCCCGGTCGATCCCGTTGACGTCCTGGTGGGCCGCGCTGATGTGCCGCGAGGGGAAACTGCCAAGCTGGACGGCAATGAAAATCCTTACGGCTGTTCACCGCGGGTGCAGAAGGCGCTGGCCGAATTCCAGGACTACAACCGATACCCTGATCCGGACCAGAGAGATGTACGCAAGGCCCTTGCCGCTTATGCAAGCGTAAAGGCGGAGTCCATAGTCGCCGGCGCCGGCAGCGACGACCTTATCGATATCATCTTACGATTATTTATTGAGCCGGGAGACAGGGTCATCAACTGCCCGCCCACCTTCGGCATGTATCCTTTCAGCACCGTGATCCAGGGAGGAGAGATCGTTAAAGTGCCCCGCAGGCCGGATTTCTCGCTCGATCTGCCTGCCTTAAAAAAGTCGATCGACGCCAGAACAAAGATGATCTTCATTGCATCGCCGAATAATCCCAGCGGTAACAGGGCGGGAGAAAGCGAGATAAAAGACCTGTTATCCGGGGACCTGATAGTGGTGGTCGACGAGGCCTATGTCGAATTCAGCGGCAGCTCGCTGACACCGCTGGTGTCGCAATATGCCAATCTCATCGTATTACGCACCTTCAGCAAATGGGCGGGAATCGCGGGACTGAGAGCAGGCTACGGCATCTGCCCGACCAATATCGTCCCCTACCTGATGAAGATAAAGCAGCCTTACAACATCAACATGGCCGCTTACGTAGGCATTCTCGAATCATTGGCCGATCTTGACTATCTGCGAAAGACCGTCATGGCCATGGTCAAGGAGAGGGAAGTGCTTTTCACAGCCCTGAAGCAATTCAAATGGCTGAAACCCTATCCATCTCAGGCCAACTTCATCCTCTGTGCCGTTCTCGACCGCAGCGCCAAGGATATCTATACCGGACTGCAGAAGAAGGGCATCTTTATCCGTTATTTTGAAACTCCCGAACTGAAAGACTATATACGCATCAGCGTTGGGCGCCCGGAAGATACGCTCCGTGTGATTGCCGCCCTCAGGGATATGTGATAACCTTTGCCTGAAACCTGCGAGAAAGAGGTGAAAATGTCCGAACGCAAAGCAAGCATCACCCGCCGAACAAAAGAAACCTCGATAAAGGTCGAGGTCAATATCGACGGCAGCAGCAAGTACGAGATAACCACGGGTATCCTCTTCTTCGACCACATGCTCTGCCAGCTTGCCCAGCACGGCATCTTCGACCTCAAGATCTCAGCCAACGGCCCGGATCAGCACCACGTGGTTGAGGACGTGGCCATCACGCTTGGCCGCGCCTTTAACCAGGCGCTGGGAGAAAAACAGGGCATTGTCAGGATGGCCGATGCCATTGTCCCCATGGACGAAGCCGTAGCACTGGTGGCGCTGGATATATCGGGCCGCGGCCACGCCATTATCGAGACTGCGATCAAGGAGCCGGTGATATCGGAGATGCACTCCGACCTTGTCCACCACTTTTTCGTCTCATTCGCCCAGGAGGCGCGCATCAACATCCATGCCTGGGTGTTGAGCGGCAAGAACGACCATCACAAGGCGGAGGCACTCTTCAAGGCGCTGGCACGCGCCCTCGATACGGCCACACGCATCGATCCCCGCATATCCGGCAACGTGCCCAGCACCAAGGATAGCATCGACTGATCAGCCCCTCCGGGTCAAATCCCACCACTATAAGTAGCCTGCTATTACTAAGCACGTAACGCTTTTTTATTAATCTTCCCCAGTGATGTGAGAGGCATCTGTTGGATAAACTCAACTATAGCAGGCACTTTATAGTGAGCCAGGTTGTTCTTACAGTGTTCAGTGATTTCGCCGGCCAGTTTGTTCGAATCATGGGTCAGATACTCCGGCCGTAGCTGAACAACTGCTTTAACTGAACAAGTGCCCTCTCGCTTGGAATCGGGGATACCTATCACGGCACATACCTCCACTGCCTGGTGCTGGTAAAGGATGTCTTCCACCTCCCTGGAAAAGACGTTGAAACCGCGCACGTCTATCATATCCTTGACACGGTCTACAACGTACAAATAACCCTCCTCATCCATCTTCACAATATCTCCGGTGAATAACCATTGTCCGTCCTGAAGCGCCCTCAGTGTTTGCGCAGTCTCTTCAGGCTTATTCCAGTAACCTTTCATCACACCACCACCCTGCACGATAAGCTCACCCTCTGCACCAATATCGACTTCTCTCGTTCCGGTTTCGAGGTCAACTATTTTAATCTGATATGCCGGCCAGGGAAGCCCTACAGAGCCGACCTTCTTTTTCTTTTGAGGCTGGTCCATAGCGGTTACCATGGTCTCAGTCATACCGAACAATTCCAGCACCTTGCCTTTACCCACAACCGCCTCGAGATCATGTAGAAGCGTTTCCGGGAGAGGAGAAGCCGCAGATATAAAAGCTTTGCATCTGGAATGATCGGCATTCCTAAATTCGGGTGTATTTAAAAGGGTCATATAAATTGTCGGGACGTTGGCACTGCCGGTAGGATGGTATTTGCTGTACTCTGCGCAGAAATGCTTGGGATTTCTGGGGTCCGGGATAAGGATCTGAGGATTACCCATTATCAAATTGATCATACCGACAAATAATCCGGCGATATGAAAGAAGGGGAAGGCAGAGCAGTAAACTTCATCCCTCTCCTTAAGGTCCAGCCAGTTTTTCATCTGAATAAGACAGCAGACGAGATTGCGGTGAGTTATTTCTGCTCCCTTTGGAACTCCTGTAGTCCCGCCGGTATATTGAATCAGGCATGTGTTTTCGGGTTTAACGTCTACCCGGGGTTTCTGTGGCGGATATTTACTGAGAATTTCCTTAAAGCCTACAACTGTTTTTGAGGTAACAGGAACAATCTTTCCGACCGGAAGTTTTTTGAGCAGGGTACCCAGTACCCGTTTAAGCGGAGGAAGATACTCCCCGAGAGAACAGACGATGATATGACTTAGACTGGGAACCTGGTCCGCAATTTGTAAAAATTTCTGCTCGAATATTACATCCCAGATGACCAGCACTTTTGCGCCTGAGTGATTGAGCTGGTATGCCATTTCTTTGGGGGTAAGGAGAATTGAAATTCCCTGGGCAATGCATCCGGCGAGGGCAGTTCCAACATTAGCAATCTGATTCTGAGGGATGTTGGGAGTAAGGATGGAAACAATATCCCCGGGGCCATAACCAAGCTGGGATAAAAAATTAGCGAAACGGCTTGATAAATCATCAAGTTCTTTAAATGTAATTGTCTTTCCCATAAAGTACATAGATGGGCGATCAGCATTTCTTTTGAAGCTCTCCTCCAGGAAGTCTTTATAAGTTTTATCCGGAATGACAGGATCCTTCACCACCCATTCGTTATATTCTTTGATCCATGGCCTATCACTGTACTTAACCACTCCTACCTCCTTTCATTAATCTGAAGATTACCTGTGCGAGGAAGCGTTTCCGTCGGCTGAATAGATAGTCTTCACGTCCCCATACAACGATTTCTTCCAGCCGGTTCTATTTATATTAAACTTCCCCCATTTTGACATAATTATTAATTGGAGTCTACCCTTAACACCGACATGATCAACGAAGGCTGGGCCATTTTAATAATGCTATGCTTAGTTCAGAATTATCGATAGTTTCATGAATAGGGAGTGCCTGTGAAATGAATATTAAATCCACAGAACATGTAGCGGAGTCTGATCAATGGTTTTCCACCTTCTACAGCAGTTTCTCAAGCTCATCGATCTTGGCCTCGAGCTCCATCTGGGACTGCTTCTGCTCCTGTATGAGGCGTTTTATCTCCGACAGAGTCACCCCTTGATCGTTCTTGCCTTCGCTGCCCCGCTTCATCGATCCCTTACCCCCGCGCTTCTGCAGGAATGCATTCGCCACAAAACCGGTGAGGGTGCCGAAAAGCGCCGTGCCGGCCGTCATGACCAGGACACCTACAAAACGCCCCTCACCGGTTACGGGCACTACATCGCCGTAACCGGTTGTGGTGATGGTCTGGTAGATAAACCACATGGCGTCCTGCCAGTTACTGATCTGGGCGCCGGGCACCTTGTTCTCTATCTTTACAATTGCTATGCCGCCGAATTCCAGTATGATCATGATGAGAAAAAGCACGGTAAGGAAGGCGGTTGCCGAGCTGTAATCCCTTAATTCGCGTATAACATTGCTTCGTCCATAGCCGATTAACATCTTGATAGTCCGCACGATCCTGAACAGACGAAGCAGTTTGGCCCAGTTTATCGGCGATGTCGATAAAAGATCGGCCCAGCCGAATTGCTTGAAAAAATAGTTGGCTTTTGATTTTGCCAGGGAGAGACGCATTATGAAATCTACCAGGAATATGAAGCTGTAAGTCCAGTCCATTACCCCCAGTACACCGTCGATATCGCGGTCCGGGACGAGATAGAAGATAACAATGTTTGCAATCGCTATGATTGACAATGCGGCTATGAAAAGCTCATAGCCGACGTTTTTCAACTCTTCAGGCTGGCGTTTCATAGACGTCCCCTAATACGGATGCGCTCCGCAGTGCTGCCCGTCATTTCGTTATTACTGCATGCCACTAAAAACCATTTTATACTATTTAAACAACAATCAACCAGTTCTGACAGCATGTACTCGTGGCCGGTTGACAATCTCCGTAACTGAGTGCTGTTGACATCCCTTCCCTGTCCGCATAGAATACCAGCAAAACTGATTCAGGGAGGTATGCTATGGCAGTATTCGGAACATTGGAGTGGGCAACCGCGTTTATGAATGCGATCAACGCAAGCAAACCTTACGAGGACGCGGCAAAAACCTGGGAAGGCGATTTCTACTTCATTATCGAGCCGGGGGGAGCCGTCAAAGAGCCCGGTTACCAGTATGTGGATCTCTGGCACGGCAAATGCCGTAAGGTTGATGTCATACCGGCGGCGGAGAAGGACAAATATAAGCCGGAATTCGTTCTGTCGGCGTCGATAGCCACCTGGCGCAAGGTCGCCGAGAAGAAAGTCGATCCCATCCAGGCCATCGTTACACGCCAACTCAAGCTCACCGGCAACATGGGCAAGGTCATGCGCGCCGTCAAGGCAGCGCAGGAGCTGGTCAACTGCGTTACACAGGTACAGACCGAATATCCCGAATAACAACTGCTATAATTAAGATCAGGGTTTCCCGGTATTTATACTGAGGAGGAAGCAATATGCAGTTTTTTGGTGTTCCTTTTACCGTTTTTGGCGACGATTCACTGCAATATCTCAATACTATCCTTGGAAAACGCGCTTTCATAGTCACAGATGCCAACATCGTCAAGCTCGGCCTGCACGAAATGGTCATAGCTGAACTGAAGGCGGCCAATATCGAGTGCAAGGTTTTCGACGGGGTCGAGCCTGATCCATCTATCCAGACTGTGGAAAAGGCAACGGCTATCGCCAAAGATTTCAAGCCGGATTTGTTCATTGGCCTGGGCGGTGGATCTTCCATGGACGCCTGCAAGTCAACCATGGTCTGCTACTGCGCCGGCATAGGCCCGCTGGATATGTCGCCGTCCGATTTTTATAACCTCAGAGCCAAGGCGCGCCTGGTATGCATACCCACCACCAGCGGAACAGGCTCGGAGGCCACTTGGGCCATCGTATTGACAGATGTCGAGGGTCAGAGAAAAGTGGCGTTGGGCTCTTACGAAACGCTGCCTGATGTAGCCATCCTCGATCCACGCATGGTTATGAGCATGCCGCCATCTGTAACAGGCTCCACCGGGATGGATGCCCTCACACATGCCGTTGAAGGATATACAGCGACTTGGCGCACGCCGTTTACAGACGGGCCGGGATTGATTGCCATAAAATATATCTTCGAAAATCTTAAGAAAGCCGTCGATAACGGCAAGGATGAGGAGGCCCGCAAGTACATGATGTATGCAGCCAGCCAGGCCGGCACCTGCTTTGGTAACGGCATGGCCGGACTTGCCCATAGCTGCGGGCACGCCCTGGGAGGCATCTTCCATACCCCCCACGGTGTAGCTATGGGGCTATATCTCCCTTACACCATGGAATATGAGGCAAACGGTTCGGAAGAAACCCTCCAGAGATACGCCGAGATCGCCCGTTTCTGCGGCATCGCACAGGGCAGTGATAAAGAATGCTGTAAAGCGCTCATTGGAGCTGTACGTAAATTGGTGAAAGATGTCGGGCAGAGCCCTTCAGTAAAAGACCTTAAGATCGATAAAGATAAATTTATGAAAGCGCTGCCCGATCTGGTCGACAGGGCGGTGAATGAGGCCATGACCATCGCTGTAACCAGGGTGCCCGAAAGCGAGGACCTGGAGAAAATGTTCATATGCGCTTACGACGGCAAGCCGGTCGATTTCTAATGATCACTGCAGAGCGGGATATCGTTAAATAACAGGCAAGGAGAGTCTGCCATGAATGGATACATGGGCAAAATACTTGTTGTCGACCTGACTAAAAAAGAACTGAAGGATGAACCGCTGAACGAGCAGTACGCACGCGACTTCATCGGCGCGGGCGGCATCGCCTGCCGTTACCTGGCGGACCTTACCACGGACAAAACAGACCCGTTAGGCCCCGACAATCCGCTCATTTTCATGGCCGGGCTGCTGACCGGTACCGGCGGCCCCAGCTTCAGCAGATGGGTGGTCGCCGCCCGTTCGCCCTACACAACCTATTACGGCGATGCCAATGGCGCGGCGCACTTCGGCTCCGAACTGCGATTCTCCGGCTACGACGGCATAATTGTCAAGGGCCAATCGGACAAGCCGGTCTATCTTTTTATCAAGGACGGCAAAGTCGAGCTTAAAGATGCATCTTCGCTCTGGGGTAAGAACACATATCAGACGATCGAGGATATCCGCAAGGAATATGACGACCAGCGAATCCGCGTGGCCTGCATAGGACAGGCTGGCGAGAATAAGGTCCTGTTCGCCAATATTATGACCGAGGACGGCCACTGCGCAGGGCGGGCCGGCATGGGCTGTGTCATGGGCACCAAAAAGCTCAAGGCCATTGCGGTAAGAGGCAAAGCCAAAATCCCCATGCATGACCCGGAGAAATTCAGAGAATTCGCCCGCGGTGCCATGGAGGAGGTCAAGAGCGGCTTTGTCACAACCATCATGCATGATACGGGCACATGCGGATGGGTGGATTCGGGCATCGCCTACGGCGACACACCCACTAAATACTATACTATCGCTACTATGCCTGAAGCCACCGATATCAGCGGCGTTACCCAGTCCGAACAATACCAGGTCGGAAATACAGCCTGCTTCGGCTGCCCGATCGGATGCCGCAAGGTGTTACACATCAAGGAAGGGCGCTTCAAGACGGACAATCCCACCGAAGGGCCAGAATATGAGACGCTCATCGCCTGGGGACCACAGCTCATGATCGCCGATATGGGAGCGATCAACCATTTCAACGAGCTGGTCAACGGCTACGGCTTCGACAGCATCAGCAGCGGATCCAGCGCCGCCTTCGCCTTCTATCTCTATGAGAAGGGTGTTATCACCAGCAAGGACACAGGCGGTCTGGAGCTCAAATGGGGCGACATAGACGTTACACTCAAACTGATCGATTTAATAGCCAAAAACGAGGGCTTCGGCAAGATCATACAGGAGGGCACCAAGCGCATGGCGGCCAGGTACAACTGCCCCGGCGAGGCCATGCAGGTCAAGGGCCTGGAGTTTCCGATGCACGATCCGCGCGCTTACTGCTGCATGGGCCTGGCCTACGCCACCAGCAACCGCGGCGCGGACCACAATAAAAGCGACGCCTACCTGGTTGAAAACGGCATGGGCAATCCCGACCTCGGCCTGAATCCGGGAGACCGCTGGGGCGACGATAAGGCCCCCATGGTAGTGCTCTCGCAGGATTGGCGCTCGCTCACCGATGCTTTGGGCATCTGCCATTTTGCCATGATGTCGACGCAGTCGATAGTGGATATGATTAACGCATCCACCGGCTGGGGAGTTGACCAGGAGAATATTCTTAAAGCAGGAGAGCGCATCTTCCAGTTGATGAGAACCATGACCTGCAGGTTCGGCGTCACTCCCAAGGATGACGAGTTGCCGGAGATCGCTCTGCGGCCAATACCTGACGGCGGGCAGGAAGGCAATGTGCCCAACATGGCCAAGATGCTGCCTGAATATTACGAGATACGCGATTGGGACAAGTCAACCGGCAAACCCAGCAAAGACCGCATGGAAAAGCTGGGTATCGGCGCGCTTTAAGGTACATTCTGAATATAACGGGACGTTACATCTCAGACTTGCTAAGACCGGCCGGGTAAAAGTAACGCTGCAATCCGGCCGGCTTCTTTTACAGGTATTTACCATGACAGTCAGAGTAGCAAAGGGCAAACGATTCATTGAGGCCGATCCGGCTAAATGCGCCGGCTGCATCACCTGCATGCTGCGCTGTTCCTTCAGGTCCGGCAACAAATTCAGTCTCTCTGCTTCATGTATCAAGGTCGAGCGGCTTGTGGGACGCCCCAATGAGTTCGATGTCAGTTTCAACGCAGATTGCGATGCCTGCCTTATCTGCGCCCGCTATTGCCCTTACGGCGCCCTGACTGCGAGTAAAGAGGCGGTTGAGATCTGAAATGAAGTTGGGCGGCTATGCGGGCAATATACTTTATGTGAACCTTTCGGACGGCACTTCACGCAAACAGCCTCTGGATGAAGACCTCGTCAGAGAATGCATAGGCGGCGCCGCCATCAACAACAGGCTGGCCCTCGACCTTATACGTCCCGATGTCGATCCGCTTTCCCCCGGCAATGCCATTATTATCGGCACGGGGCCCTTTAACGGCACCTTCATACCGGGCGCCTCCCAGACTATGTCTGTCTATAAGTCCCCGCTCAACGGATCTTTCCCTCATAGCAATGCCGGCGGGGTTTTCAGCCACTTCCTTAAATCTTCGGGCTACGACTTCCTGGTGATAACCGGACGATCGCAATGGCCGGTCTATCTGATCATTGAGGATGATAACATCAGTCTAAAACATGCTTCTGATATCTGGGGCCTGGATGGGTTCGACACGGCCGATGAGCTCAGACTGAGACATTCCCCCTGCAGCATTATCCCCATAGGGATAGCCGGGGAAAGGCTATCGGCCATCTCCGTCACACACATCGACAAGGGAGGTACCATCGGCTCCGGCGGCCTGGCTGCAGTAATGGGCTCAAAGAAGCTCAAGGCTATCGTGGCCTGCATGGGCAGCAGGTCTATCGAAGTGGCCGATCCCAAGCGGCTGCGGATAATAGTGGATGGGACATTGGAGAAGATCACCGGCTATCATTTGCGTAACGAGATGATGAAGGGCGGCGCCATGACCATGACCTCCGCCTGGATACCTCCCGGCGTGGTGGCGCGTAATTCCACAGAGCTTATGCCCTACCCGCCCGATTTAAAGGAGATCAAGGCAGAACTTTACGAGTCGCACAAGTCCGCACGTAAAAAGATTGCCTGTGCAACCTGTCCTCTGTCGGATAAGGATCGCCTGGACCTGCCCGAATGCCGCAGCAGCTATGACACGGCTGTCTTTATGGAAATGGCCGCCATGACCTATTCTCCCGCCCTCGGCTACAGCAGCGGTGGAACAACTGCCGATAGATACCGTATGGCCATCCAGTACTATGACGAAATCAACAGACTGGGGCTTGACCGCGTTTATAGCTTCAACGGCCTGGCCGATTTTGTAATTACTCTTTACGAGCAGGCGATTATTAATAAGAGTGATACCAATGGGCTGGAGCTCGACCGCAGCTATGACACACTGCTGGCCCTGGTGCGCATGACAGCCACCCGCGAAGGATTTGGCGCCGTGCTGTGCGATGGAATCTTGAGCGCCGCCCATAAAATAGGCAACCTGGCTGTCGGCCGTGTGCAGAACGTGGTTAAAGGACAGTTTATTGCCTTTGATCCACGCATGAGCGGATTCCTCCCCATGCACCTCGGTATGCTGGTGCATCCCGGCCGTACTCTAGGTGTAGCCGCCGCCATGGGGGCGCCTTCTTATAGCCCGGGGTGGCCCCTTGCCGATATAAAAAAACAGGCCGGGCGATGCGGTGTATCCCCGCCTGATATGGAACGCCTCTTCACAGCCGACTCTTTCAATCTGGGACGCCTGGCCAAGCACGGTGAGGATTTCTTCGGGCTGTTCAATATGCTCGGTCAGTGCCACCGCCTTTACATCTCGCGCTTCTACAGCCTGCAGACACTGGCCGACCTGTACTCCGCCATCACAGGCATTGAAAAAACCCCGATTGAACTTAAAAGGGCCAGCTCACGCATGTGGGATACATGGCTGGAGCTTAATCGCCAGGCCGGATTCACACACCGCGATGATGAGCCGCCGCACATCTGGTTCAAACCCCTGAAAAGCCCCGATCACGAATATGGGCTGTATGATTACAACCTGAAAAAAGAATTGTCACGCGAGGATATCATGGGTTACCTCGATGAATATTACAGCGAAAGAGAATTACAGGAGTGAATGATGAACGATAAAACAAACGACATTAAAGACCGAAATTACATCGTATCCTGGAGCGGGGGGAAGGACAGCTGCATGGCGCTATACGAGGCGATGCGCCAGGGCCGTAAAGTTACACACCTGGTGAACTTTATCTCGAACGATGAGAAGAGAGTGAGGTTCCATGGGACCAACGCCGACCTGATCAGGCAACAGGGCGCCGCCATGGGTATCAAGGTAGCACAATATGAGACGGATTGGGACGGCTATGAGCGTGATTTTAAGGCGGCGGTGCGGAGCCTTTTGCCCACCGGAGTAAAAGGTATGATATTCGGAGACATCTACCTGGATGTACACAAGGAGTGGGTTGAGCGGGTGTGTGGCGAGATAGGCATCGAAGCATTGGAGCCTCTCTGGGGACAACCTACCGATGAATTACTCGATCAGTTTATCCAACTCGGCTTTGAGGCAGTAGTCGTAGGCGTAAATTCCCGTCACATGGATGAGAAATGGGTGGGCAGGATGGTGGACAACACATTCCGTGATTATCTAAAACAGAATAATATAGACCCCTGCGGTGAAAACGGTGAATACCATACGGTGGTAATTAACGGCCCCATTTTCTCACGACGGCTATCGCTGATTACAGGCGGCGTGATTTCGAAAAATGAATACCGGCTGCTGGATATCCGTGATGTCAGGCTGGAGTATGCCACCTCCAAACCGGTTTGAGGATTTCCGACGAAGCCTTCAGACCGTTATCACCTTGTATGATTTACTCTTGAAGTAAGCCAGGGCGCTCAGCGATATGAAGACTATGATAAGCACGATTACTACAAGCACCAGTGCCTGGTTCATTTCGCCGTCCTGGACTGCGAAATAAATTGTTACCGGGATGGTTGCCGTCCTGCCCGGTATATACCCGGCCAGCATCAGCGTGGCGCCGAATTCGCCAATGGCGCGGGCAAAAGCCATAACAGCGCCGGCCGCCACTCCCGGCCAGGCCAGGGGCAAAGTGACCGACCAGAATGTTCTCCACTCGCTTGCCCCGAGCGTACGCGCCGCATTCTCCACACTTACGTCTACCTGCTCGAAGGCGCCCCGCGCGTTCATGTACATTAGCGGAAAGGATACTACAGTGGCGGTAATAACCGTTGCCGGCCACGAAAATACCACCGTTGTTCCGAATAACAACAGCAACTGTCCGATAGGACCGTATTTGCCGAACAGCATCAGCAATCCCAGGCCTACCACAGTCGGAGGTAAAACAAGCGGTAGAATCAGGATACCATCGATGAAATTTCTCAGCTTCCCCTCATACCTTGCCATCCAGCGGGCCACGGCTATGCCCGTAAAGAAGGTTATGATAGTGGCTGTGAAAACAGTCGACAGAGAAATCCACAGCGGAGAAAGCACTGACTCCATCATCTATACTGCCCAATTATTGGATTTACTTCGATGTCTTGGGTTTGATCACGGTGAATCCATATTTATCAAATATGGCCGCCGCCTGGTCGCTGAATAAGAATGTTTCATAGGCCAGAGCAGCCGTCGTATCCTTTCCCGTATTTATTACAGCCACAGGATATAATACTTTTTGATTAATGTCGTCCGGAGCGTCCGCTACGACTTTAACACTCTTTGATATTTTAGCATCCGTCAGAAATACAATGCCGGCGTCAACGTTGGAGCTTTCGACATACTGCAACACCTGTCGCACATTGCTGGCAAGCACCAGCTTGGGCTTTAAAGTTTCCATGATATCGAATTGATTTAAGATATCCCGTGCATACTGACCGGCCGGCACAGAATCAGGATCACCTATGGATACCTTTTTGACCGAGTCGCCCGTCAGATCATTGAAACTCTTTATTTCCAGAGTGCTGTCGCCTGGTACTATCAGCACTACCTTGTTGCACAGTAAGTCCTTTCTTGTATCCTCAACAATCAGGTTCTTACTCTGAAGCGCATCGATCTGCTTTGGAGATGCCGATATAAATACGTCAGCCGGCGCGCCGTTCTCGATCTGCTGCTGCAATGTACCTGAACCCGCGTAATTGGCGATTACAGTTACGTTCGGATTCTCTTTTTGATATAGTGCATTGATTTCAGTGATCACATCGGTCAGGCTTGCTGCCGCGGATACATTCACCGTGACAGCCGACGCTGAACATCCAACACACAGCAGGACAATCAGCAACAGGCCAATTGATATGCATGAGGTGAATTTCGATTGCAAGATCTTCCTCCTTTTTTAGTGCCCCAATTATATCAAAACCGATGTTCACATATTTAGTAATTTATATTCGCCTGCCCTTCTTTTTCAACCTCCACTCACCAAACGGTACAATTTCACCGTGTCGTTATCCTTGAGCGCCGTAGCATTCCAGACCGGCTCCTCGTTTACGTGTACGATAACGGCCTTCTGTAAATATGGCGGCAGCTTGAGAAATACCAGCAGGTCGCGTACAGTGCAGTTATCGGGCACTTCGATGATTGAATCGCTGGCGTAATCTTCTATTTTAATAAACTTGCCATAGATCAGATTTATTTTCATTTCTTTACCCCTGATTTCTTATAGAAATCTCCGGACTATTTCCTTTTCATCATACCCATGCAAATTGAAAGAAGAATACCGAAGAAGTTGAACATGGCGGCGTTGCCCACCAGCTTTAAATTATAATTATTCATGGCCACCTGCAGACCAGTATCTCCCCCCAGCGCCAGGGTCTTGAAGCCGATATCAGCGTTCTCGAAAACCAGCGCCAGGTCGTAGTCCTTCAGCACTGTATCTGAGGAAAACTTACCGTTCCTTATCATATAGCGTCTTCCTCTCGTGCCATCCTTGGTCATAATGACATATTTAGCGCTACGTACGCGCATCAGCTCCTTAACCGCCTTATTATTTTTAGCTGCCAAGCCCATCATAAAACCCAGGACTGCCAGCAACATCGAGAACAACATCTCACAATCACCTCCGGATTTGATTTACGTGAAAAGATAATCGGGATAGAGCTTCTTTAAACTGACCAGCGACATGACTTCCTCATTCACCGGATTATTGAAGACGGCCTGGGGTGTGTCGCACTGCACAATTCTGCCCCTGGAATACACCATGACCCTGTCAGCCAGTGAGAACACCTCGAGAACGTTATGTGTTACCAGAATCGCCGGTATGTGAAACTCCCGTTTGACCACATTTACCAGGCACTTGCGCATCTCCAACCGGAGCTGGTCATCCAAAGATGAAAAGGGTTCGTCCAGCAGGAGAACCTCAGGATTGCGCATCAATGCCCGGGCCAGTGCCACCCTCTGTTTTTGGCCTCCGGAAATCTCGTGAGGGTATCGGCCTCTGTATTCAGCCAGGCAGAACAACTCCATCATATCCATAGCTTTTTTTCGTGCTTCCCGGCTATCGATACCGCGCGTTCCGAAGAGAATGTTTTTCTCAACGGTCATGTGTGGAAAAAGTGCCAGATCCTGAAAAACATAGCCGACCGACCTCTGCTGCGGCGGAAGGTTGATTTTCATGTCCTTGCTGTACAGCAGCCTGCCGTTCAGCCTGATATGCCCGTCACCCTGCGGGGCTATTCCTGCGATGGTGCGCAATGTCATGCTCTTGCCGGCGCCGGAATGCCCGAAGAGTACGACCAGCTCACGCTGCATTCTCCAGTTAACATCGAGTGAAAATCCGGGCAACTCCGTTTTAATGTTGATTTCTAAGTCCATCTCTGTTTACCCGTAAGCATATCTACTGCATAAAAAATAGCGCGGATTCGATATTTACTTTTCCACACCTGTAGATAATCTAAAGCCGTTTGCAGCTAAAATAGCCTTGTATTTTTCAGAATATAGCGATTCGATGAATCTTCCCGCCTCTGCGGGATGAAGGCTTCGCGTGACCACAGCCACCGGATATCTCACAGGGCTGTGCGAGCTTTCGGGCGCCTCCAGTATCAGTGATAACTGGTCCTTGGACGCAATATAGTCCGTATAAAAGATGATGCCCGCATCCGCTTCTTTCCGTGACACAGCATCAGTTACCTGCGCAATCTGGTCATAATAGACCAACTTATCTGCAATACGGTCCTTAATCCCATAATATGTAAGTACCTCGCCAGCATAGGCGCCCGATGCCGCAAGCTTGGGATTTCCCAGAGCAATGCGTTTAACCTTTTCTGTTGCAAGGTCTTTGAATCCAGTCAGTCCCGCAGGATTATCGATAGAAGACACCAGCACCAGCCAATTCCCCGTAAGAATCCGCTGTGTGCCCTTGTCGATTAATCCCTTTTCTATCAACGCATTTACATCCCATACAGAAGCCGATACAAAAACGTCGGCAGGCGCGCCGGCTACTATCTGCGCAGCCAGGCTGCTGCTACCGGCGCAACTAACTTTGACTTTGACATCCGGTTTATCGACTTCATAGCACTTTGCGATCTCAGTCATCGGTTTCTTTAAGCTCATAGAAGTAAAGACTATAAGCTCTGTTTTAGGGCCACCTGAAGGGACGCAACCATTCATGCTGATTGGTACGAGCAAAGAAGCCACGAGGCAGATCACTAAACCGTAACCGGATAATCCCACTATCTGATATCTTCTCCCTGTTTACTCATTCTTTTCATACCGGCATAGCCGCCTACCCGCCGGTTAACGCCACTATACGCTCCTGAATAGAGCGCGCAGTCCGGTAACGCAATTCAATCTTGTGCAACGCCTGTGTTTTTCCCGCTTCTCTTTCCAGCTTTTGACCAAATCGCTGTTCAAGGGAGACCTGCCGATCCTCCTGCACCAGTTTATCGGCGAGGTAAAGCACCTCGGCAGCGCTAACACTGCCCCCTGAACCGGCAGTTATATCCATATGTGTGGCTATGAGTGCGGCAGCCTCGGGAAAGCCTGACTCAGCCACCAGTCTGGCCGCCTCGCCGGCGTGGCCGGGTCTATCCCTGGCAAGATCGTGCAACAGGGCCGCAGCTACAATCAGATCCCTCTCCACAGCACAACCTGCACTGTTGAGGGCATCGGTCATACTACCCGCTATATCTGCCACAGCGCGACAGTGCCGCAGTGTATGCTCCGGCATACCAAACATGGACGCGATTGCCCTGCATTCATCCGGTGACGGTATATGCCGCCGCTTCCAGCGTTCCCGTAATTCTAAGTATTTTGCGGGGGTATCCATATCAAACAGTATGTTTTCGTCAGCTACGGGGATTAGGGTAGTGTCATCCTGCAACATAGACAGAGCACCCTTTAAACCTTTCCCCCCACTGTATCGGCGTATAAACTCGATATGCTCAGCGGGAACCACTGGAGGATGCCCCCGCCTGCTCAAGAAAGATGGTATTAATATTCTTCCCCGATGAAAAGTGCTTCTTTCGATCAAATACTGTATTGTCTGCGCCCGAACCAGAGGGATGTCAGCAGGTAAAATGAAGAGAGACCCCGTCTCCGCTTCTAAGCTGCCCAACCCTGCCTGTACTGAAGAGAACATGCCCTCTGCATAACGGTCGTTTATTACAATCCTTACATTCAGTCCGACCAGTGCCGGGATTAGTTTCTCCTGGCAGTGACCTGCGACAACACGTATATCAGCCACACCGGCATCCACGAACGAGGATATCACTCGCTCTATGACCGGTTGCCCGCCCAGATCCAGCAGCGGTTTAAACTGCTTCATCCTTTCCGAGTACCCGGCCGCCAGGATTATGGCCGTGATGCCTGGCCTTTCCATTTCCTCTTCTGTGCCCTCTTTTCTATCAATTCCCCCACAATGCTCACAGCTATCTCTGCGGGAGTCTCTGTTTCAATTTTCAGGCCGATGGGACAATGCACTTTCTCAAGCTGTCCGGCTGTAAAACCCTCCGCTAACAGCGTTTTATATATCGCGTCTCTCTTGCGATTGCTGCCGATCATGCCGATATATCCGGCTTTTGTATGTAATGTCTGCGCCAGCACGGTCTTATCGTAAGCATGCCCCCTGGTGACAATAACTACATAACTGTCATCGTCAAGCTGGAGGCCGTCGTAACAATCATCAAACGATTTAAGCACAATGATCTCAGACGGGAGTGCGAACCTTTCACGGTTGGCATATTCTGCACGGTCGTCCAACACTACGGTCACGAAACCCACCCTGGCCGCAAGATCATTGACCTCGCGCGATATATGTCCTGCGCCGAATATATACAGGACACCCGTATTGAGCACAATATCGACCCAGAACTGATGACCCTCTATATCCACCAGAGCAGGCTCATTTAAGCCCCATACAGTGTCCGTCAGCCTCGCTGTCAATCCGGCAGACCCGTCTGAACCGGTGGCACAAGTACTGCCAGGCGCAAGTACGATATGTTCCAACGGCCCGGAACCCTCGTCCGCAACAGGCAGTGAAGTAATCATATAACTTTTATGGTTACGTCTCCTGCCCGCCAATAGTCTGTCAAATACTTCCGACGTATTGCTATCGGCAGGCATATACTCGATCAGTAGCTCACACTTCCCCCCGCAAACCATGTCTGCCACGGTTATATCATCACCCGTCATATCGAACCAGAGCCTGGCGAAGCCTTTTTCACGAAACAGGTCAACGGCTTTTCTCATGGCAGCCGCCTCGATCAGACCGCCGCCTACGGTGCCTTCGATCCCGCCGTTCCTGCGTATGATCATAGCGGCACCCAGGTGTCGTGGACTTGAGCCCTTTATACTGATGACCCTGGCCAGCACTAAATCTTCGCCGCGCTGCAGATGGCCGGCGATGATATCCAGCAGATCAGTCATATGTTACTTCTCCGCGCAGGCCAGGAGCGCTCTTTTGACCAGCGTCCTGGCAACCGCCACCATGTATTTATTGTGCTCGAGCGGTTTGGCCTCTGCCACGGCAGCCGCGCCGGCCTCTTCCGCCGCCGCCTCGTCGATGGCGCGACCGGTTATGGCCTGCTCCGCCTTGACGGCCCTGTAGGGTATGACATGGACGGCGTTGAGGCAGATCCGTGCCGCTGAGACCTTGCCGTCCTTGCGGGTGACCATGACCGCGCAGTTGACGATGGGGAAGTCGATGGACCTGCGCAGGGCGAACTTGAGGAATGCGCTGGATGATCCCGCGGGCGGCTCGGGCACCTGTATGCCGGTGACGATCTCGTCGGACTTGAGCACCGTGGTTTTGATAGGTTTGACTTCGAAGAACTTCTCGGCGTCGATGGTGCGGCTGGAGGTTACGACCTTGGCGTCCAGGGCCACCAGAGCCGGGGCGGTGTCGCTGGGATGGACGGCGAAGCAGCCGCCGGAGACGCTGCCGCCGAAGATGGAGTGGTAGCGGTTGTCGCCCTTGATGGCGTAGCACCTGCCGCCCTTTTTGCGCAGGCAGGAGAACCTGTTGTTCTGGTTGCGGTAGTACCAGCACCTGATGTCCTGGCAGATGTTGCCCCCGATGGTGCCCATGTTCCGCAGGTGAGGTGATGCGGTCCTGCCGGCGGCCTGTGCCAGTGCGGCGTATTTGGACTTGATGACGGGGTCGGCGGCGATATCGGACAGCAGGGCCAGCGCGCCTATGTTGAGCGTGCCGCCCGACTCCTTGATATCGCTCAGGCTCTTAATGGTCTTGATATTGATGAGGGCCTCGGGGTAGGCCGGCAGGATGGAGTCCTTCATTTTGCCCAGGATATCGGTCCCTCCTGCGATGACAGCGGCCCTCTCGCCGTAGCGGCCCATGAGGGCCACGGCCTCGTCCACACTGTATGCATTAAAATGCTTAAATTCTTTCACGTTTCATCACCTGCCTTTACTTTTTCGCCGCCTTCATCTTAGCGGCGGCTTCCTTCACGGCTATGGGATGCTGTGGGTAGGTGCTGCAGCGGCAGAGGTTGCCTGCCAGGGCATCTACTATCTCCTCCTCGGTCGGGTCCTGGTTGTGGTCGAGCAGGGCCTTGGAGGCGACGACGAAGCCGGGGGTGCAGTAGCCACACTGCATGGCGTGGTTGTTCACGTAGGCCTCGATCAGGGGATGGCCGTCGGCGGCGATGCCCTCGACGGTCTCGACGGTCTTGCCGTCGCACTCGATAGCCAGCATCATGCAGGAGAGGACGGGTTTGCCGTCCACGATCATGGTGCATGAACTGCAGGCGCCGCGGTCGCAGAACTGTTTTGATCCGGTCAGGCCCAGCTTGTCGTGGATGAGGTAGTAGAGGGTCCAGTTCGGCTCTACCAGGAAGGTGTGCTCTGCCTTATTGATAATCAGTTTAATGCGGCCTTCGGCTGCGGGC
>Ga0265297_10000649_pt1 | contig 97996 bp, 102 predicted proteins | sample Munlanlwell13791_FD_192502 | JGI IMG/M metagenome (GOLD analysis project Ga0265297, IMG submission 192502) | Leachate microbial communities from a municipal landfill in Southern Ontario, Canada - Leachate well 137-91 | ecosystem: Engineered > Solid waste > Landfill > Unclassified | place...
AATTATTAAAATACCAACGTAAAATTTCATTAGCCACCACGATTGATGTCCGGCTGCCCTCCTCGCCTTCCTCAATTAGAACAGTCACCACAATCTGAGGCTTTTCGAATGGCGCATAACAAGTAAACCAGGCATGGGGTGACTTATCATTGCTCCACTGAGCCGTACCAGTCTTGGCAGCGGCGGGCACTGACAAGCCAGCCAATAGACTAGCCGAGCCGTTAAGTACGGCTTGACGCATTCCATCTTGAACAACTTTGACATTAACGGCAGAGATAAAACCAGAGCCGACCACTCTAGCCGCCACTGGCGTTGTCTGCTGTTTTTGAGAATCGACTAATTCCTTTACTAAGTGGGGCCAATAAAGTGTACCACCATTAGCTACTGTGGCTGTCCAATTGGCTACCTGTAATGGCGTCACCAATAGATTGCCCTGACCAATAGACAAATTATAAGTATCCCCAATATACCAAGGTTCTTTGAGGGTCTCGTTCTTCCACTCAACAGTTGGCACAAAGCCCTCAGCCTCATTATTCAAATCAATACCGGCTCGTTGTCCTAGGCCAAATTTTTCTAGATATTTAACGATGCGCTCTGGCCCCAAGCCAATAAATTCATAATCTTTAGTTGGGTTACCGCCTTGCGGGTAGCCGCCGCCGATCATATAGAAAAAAGTATTGACTGACCAAGCTAATGCTCGATAGACATTAGTCAAACCATGACCACCAGCCTGCCAATCAGGAAAAAACCAACGATCAATCCGAATGCCACCAACACTATTAAAAGTCGTCTGCGGTGTAATCACCCCTTCTTCCAGAGCCGCCGCCGCCATCACTGGTTTGATTGTTGAGCCAGACGGATAGGCGCCAGCAATACTTCGATTAAATAATGGCTTATTAGGGTTATTAATCAAATCGCTATATTCTTTATTTGATAAACCAATAGCAAATTGATTACTATCAAAAGTAGGCAAAGCCACCAACGCCAAGATTTCACCGTTTTGGGGATTAAGTACCACCACGGCGCCGCGACTTTTATTAAACTTTTTTAAAGTATCCGCCAACGCAGTCTCGGCCGTCTTTTGCAAATCGTAGTTCAGACTCAAAACCAAATCGGTGCCACTCTGTGATTCTTCTTGGGCAATTATCTCTTTTTCTTTACCCAGGGCATCAACCTCCACTTGTTTACGGCCATTAATCCCTTTCAATAACTTTTCATAAGTTAACTCTAAACCAGTTTTACCAATCTGGTCATTCAAAAAATACCCGGCCTGGACATTAGTTTGATATTCTTCTTCTGTTAATTGACCAGTATAGCCCAAAATATGAGATAAAGAATTAACACTGGTTTGAGCATCGCCAAACAAATACTCCCGTCGGTAACCCTGCTCCAAACTAACACCCGGCCAATTATTGGCATAAATACTTAATAAAACTGTCTGCTCATAGTCTAAACCGGCTTTTATTAAAATTGCTTCAATATAATGTGACTTATTTTTTAGTAACAAATCGCTAATCTCCTGAGTAGCCAGACCAATAATCTGGCTAACATTAGCAATAACCTTGTCTCGCTCTACTAGGTCTTTGGGCAAATCAGCTGGTGTAATAAGCAGGTTAAAACTAGGCAAATTCTTTACTAATTGTTTACCAGCGCTATCATAAACCACGCCGCGCGGCGCCTTAAGAGGTACCACGCGGATGCGGTTACCCTCAGCCAATTGATAATAGTAGCCGCCCTTAACCACCTGGAGATAAATTCCGCGGCCCAATAAAAATAAAAAGGCCAGAACAAAAAAACCAAAAATTAACAAAATTTTTCTTTTGGAAACGGCCGAACCCAAAAATTGTGTAAAACTGTCACGTTCTACCTTTAAATTTTGGTCACCCTGATCAATAAAAATTTCCTCGGTCCAGTTTAGTCGTCGTTCCCGATCAAGGCAATAATCTTTAGTCTGACGGTTTGAATTAAAAATATCATTATTAAACATAGCTCAACGTCTCCCTCCGACCAGAAAAACCGATCTAAACCGTTTAGTTAGGACTCGAGTCGCTAAAAAAACAACTAATAAACCAAAGAGGGTAAAAAATAATTGCCAAACTAGATTACTCAAATAAACTGCATCAACGACTATTTTATGCCAATCCAAATTAAAAATATATCCTAAATAAACATAAAACAGATTGGCTAATCGGTAGAGCATCAGACCAATACCGCCCAAGATTAATAAAGAAAAAAGTGACCGGTTAGTAAAAAGTAGTTTAAATAAAAAATTAATTACTACAATTGAGATCAAAAAAGACAATATAATTGAGCCAAAAATAAATGGCGAATAATTTTCTGAGATCAAACCACAAACCACTGTCGCCCATAAACCAAAACGATAATCAACAATCAAAACAACAAAGAACAAAATAACCATAACTAGGTTTAGCTGATTCCAAGGCAATGGTAAAGCATTAATAAAAGCAGTCTGAAAGAATACCAAAAAAACGGCCAGGATCAAATAGCTGATAAATTTCACTATTCGCCAAGTCATAGGCTAGGGCAATAAAATAGTTACGAAGGTCAAGCTACGATAATTAACTAAAGATTTTAGATAAGCGGTCGAAAAGAGTTCGCTACTCACCGAATCAACTTCGATCACCGAACCGATTAAAAGCCCAGCTGGAATATCACCCTCCAAACCGGAGGTAACAACCAAATCGCCAGTTTGTATCTCTTCGCTCTTAGGGATCATTTCCATTTTGATGCTCAAGCTATGTTCGCCAATCACCACGCCAACTGTCCGATTAAGATTCTGAATTGTCGAAGCAACCTTACTCTCGTTATCAGTTAAAAACATCAGAATAGATGTATGACTCTGGACGGCGACTATTTTACCAACGATAATACCATCCCCAACAATTGCCGGCACACCAATTTTAATACCATCATCCGCGCCGCGATTAATAATTACCCCGGCAAAATTAGCATCGGTAGTAGCCGAAATAACTCGAGCGGTCACAAAATTATAGGCCTTTTCTTCAACAAAATTAAGCTGCTGGCGTAAAATTTGATTCTCCACCTCCAGCGTCCTTAACTGAGAAGTATCTAAACTAATTTCCTCTAGTTGTTGTTTGAGCTCAGCATTTTCTCTAGCTAGCTCTTCCTTGCTCTGATATTGATTTAGAGTAATACCGGCTTGGTAGAATGTTCCCTGAAATGGACTGGCCACCCGAGCAAAAACACCCAAAAACCAATCAGCCACACCCAAAAAATATAAAAAAATTAGTAACCCCAAAGTTACTATAACAATCAGCCACCACCGAAATTTTTTTTTCTGGCCAATCTGATACATATAGATTAGATTATAATGCCTTATCCTCTGAAGCCGAAGGAATAATCAAATCACTTAAATTGTCTAGATCTTCGATCACCATGCCAGTACCACGAGCAACACAGGTTAATGGGTCATCCGCCACCCGAACGGGAATTTGTGTCGCTTTAGAAATAACTTTATCTAAACTCTTGAGTAAAGCACCGCCGCCAGCTAAGACCATGCCACGCTCATAAATATCAGCCACTAAATCTGGCGGTGTAACTTCTAGGGTTGATTTAATATTTTCGATGATTGCTTTAACCGATTTGCTGAGTGCTTCACGAATCTGGGTATCAGAAACAATAATCTCTCGTGGTAAGCCAGAGATTAGGTCACGACCGCGCATTTCTAGCTGCATTGATTCTTTTAGTTCACCGGCTGAACCAATTTTTTTCTTAATTTCTTCGGCAACTGGCTCACCCAAAAGCAGATTAAAATGCTCCCGAGCGTATTGAACAATATTTTTGTTCATCTCGTCACCGGCAATAGTGATTACCCGAGAGGTCACAATACCACCCAAAGAAATAACCGCGATCTCAGTGGTGCCACCACCGATATCAACTATTAGGTTACCAACTGCTTCTTGGACTGGTAGTCGCGCACCAATCGCCGCCGCCATCGCTTCCTCAATCAAAAAAACCTCGCGAGCGCCAGCTGAAAGCACCGCATCTTCAGCCGCTTTTCTCTCGACCTCAGTCACATCCAAAGGTACTCCGATTACCACCCGCGGCCGAGAAAACAGCGAAAAACTTTGTTGGTGCACTCGATTAATAAAATATTTCAGCATTTTCTCCGCCACTTCAAATTCGGAAATAACACCATCAATTAATGGCCGATAAACTTCAATATGCGGTGGAGTTTTGCCAATCATTTTTTGAGCTTCAACACCAACAGCGACGATCTGGTCGGTTCGATTGTTAATTGCTACGACCGACGGTTCATTAACTACAATTCCCTTTTCTTTAACATAAACTAAGGTATTAGCGGTACCCAGATCAACACCTAAGTCTTTAGAAAAACGACCGAATATTTTATCGACGATAATCATATTACTACTTACTGGATTAACTTTTTGACATGTTCAAAAACTTGAGTTAAATCTAATAGAATTGTTTTTTTATCCTGCCGTGTCTGATATTCAACTTTATTGCCGGTTTTTTCACTAATAACCAAGCGGATCGGCAAGCCAATCAAATCAGCATCGGCGAACTTCTGTCCGGCAGTTGTTTCTCGGCGGTCGTCAAATAATACCGTAAATCCCTGCTTTTGTAAATCCTCGTAGATTACTTCGGCCTTAGCGTGAAGCTCAGATTTGTCTAGATTAAGCCCAATTAGATGGATTTGATAAGGTGCTACGGCAATCGGCCAAATTATACCCTTATCATCATGATTAAGCTCAACCACGGTGGCTAGTAACCGGGATGGACTCATACCATAAGAACCCATATAAACCAACTGCCCCTTACCCGCCTCGTCTGTATAGTTTAAATTAAAGGCTTCGGAATATTTATAACCCAAAGAATAAATATCACCAACCTCAATGGATTTTTTTTCAGCCCAATTCTTTTTATCAGACTTTAGACTAAAATCAGCCACTACCTCGTCGTTAAAATCATTTTTGTTGACGGCAATCTTTTTCTGCTCATCAATTATATAAATTGAATCTTCCCCGGCTTCAGATAAAGTCTGAAACTCATAAGAATATTTAGAAAACGACCCGCCAGAGGAAATAGTAATATATGTTTTATCACCCATGCCCAAACGGGAAAAAACTTTCATATAAACATCTTTCATCTTTTCATAAAACAATTCATGCTCTTCTTTATTTTTAGAAAAAGAATATAGATCTTTCATCAAGAATTCCCGACCCCGCATCAAACCAGATTTAGCTCGCGGCTCGTTTCTAAATTTAGTTTGGATTTGATAAGCGTAAAAGGGCAAATCTTTATAAGAAGAAATATAACTCTTCATAATCCGAGTAATAGCTTCTTCGTGGGTGAAGCCCAGTCCCAATTCCGTGCCATTTTTTAAAGCGGTTTTAAACCAATTATCAACCACTTCGTCGCTCCAGCGACCAGTTTTTTCCCAAGTCGCTTTATCTTGCAAAACAGTCATAAATATCTCTTGGCCGCCAGCCGCAGCCATCTCTTCTCGGATAATCTGACAAATTTTATTTAGCGTTTTTAGACCTAAGGGCAAATATGAATAAACTCCCGCCATTTCTTTATAAATATAGCCGCCACGAGTTAGAAGCTGAGCGTTGATTGACTTCTCATCGGCAGAAACATCTTTAGTCGTTTTAGTGAATAATTTTGATTGTAACATAATAATTTAGATTTTATGCTGATAAGATAAAAAGAAAAATTCGAGTATGGCTAAAATAAAAATTAATAAAACGATCACCCACCAGATCAGTAAACCAAGTTTAAGCAGAATTAATGAACCAATAATCAAAATAGAAAACCAAACTGCCTGACGAAAGGCTGTCCCGGCGTGTTTAATAACCAACTCGTGCTTGACCAGCCAAATCCGAAAGATCAACCCCAAAATAGAAAAAGTACCAGTTAGCGCCAAAAAAAATGCCAAATAGAAAAAAATAAAATTCAAAACTTCAGCCTCTAGCGGATTGACTCTAAATAAAACAATCATCCAGGCCACCCAGCAAACTAACGTTGCCACTGTCATTAAAATTAAATAGCGCTTCAAAGTCATGGACAAAAATCCTCATTTTTTAGCTTAAATGTAGAGGTATTTTAACAATTTATTGAGTTTTTAACAAGGTTGGCTAGTTTAAGTCAAAAAACGCAGTTTTTCTACCACTGTCTGGCTAAATTTACGGTTAATTGCCTGGATCACCTGCTGCTGATTAAGCTGGAGTTCCTGAGCCAAAACGCTGCTTAAACAAGCAACGGTTAGCGTTCGATTCTTAAGATGAAGCGGTTTAATCCGCTTAGTGACATTTTCTCCTAGGATTTTCTTTACCACGACCGAAAAAGCTTCCAAAACCAAAACCGCTTCCACCTGGCGGCTAATCCCGGCTTTCTTAATCACTTGAGGCAAAATTCGTTTAATTGATTCCATAATTTAGTACACAGTACCCAGTACTTAGTACTCAGTAACTTATAACCCAACAACGGTGGGTTTAGATATCTGTGTACTATGTACTAAGTACTGGGTACTATCAAAACGCTCGATACTGGCAAATTTGGCGATAATCACAAAACTGACACGGCCAACCAGGTGTTGGCATAAAATCAGATTGCTGGATCTTAGTCACCGTCTGAATAATTTTTTCCTTAATGGCCGCCTGGTCTTTAGCTGAACCAATAAAAGTAACCGGCCGGCCATCTTCGATATAATAATAGGTTAATTTTTCCGGCTTTAGACCAAAAGCCTCAGCGGCTGCTAATTGGTAGATCAATAACTGATCCCGATCGTCATCTTTAACCTCTTTTTTACTCTGACCAGTTTTATAATCAATAATCTCCACGCCACCATTAATCTGATCAATCCGATCAATTCGACCCGAGATACTGTAACCACCAACTTTAATCACAAAGGGGCTCTCTAGACGCAGCGGCTGCGGCTTGGATTCTTTAACGACATTATAATATTCTTTCAAAATCCGCCGGCCTTTTTCTTTATACTCTTTTTTACTTTTTTGATCCGGATACCAAGCATCAACCCAATTAGCTTCGTAGAGCTCAAGCAATTCCTCTAATCTGGGCAATTTATAGCCGCCACTTTTTAGGCTAGCACTAAATAAATCTTTTTGGCCAGCACTACCAATTAAGCGCTCAAAGAACTTCTGCAAAGTTAAATGGATAGTCGAACCAAAACTAAAACTCGGCTTACCAAAGGTTGGAATTTTGAGAATATAAGCGTATTTATACTGCAGCGGACACTTGGTAAATGAAGACAACTGTGAATAGGGAAATTTAGTTGGTAGCGGCAGTCTTTCTATCGGACCGCTAGGTTGTTTAACATATTTAACATCTAAGATGTTTTCTTGTTTTATTGCTTTTTTGTTTTCTTGACTTTGAAAACCCAACTCAACTAAAAACTGCGAACTCTTTTTCTTCCGCTGCCCGCCATAATCCTCGGCTGAGGTCAAGAACAGCCCCTGTTTAGCTCGCGTCATAGCGACATAAAATAGCCGCCGCTCTTCTTGCAGATGAATATCCCCTTCTGGCACAACCTCTTTAACTAAAGAGTCAGGCAATTCAATAGACTCGGCGCGCTCAGCTGTGGGAAAACGTAAATGCACTAAATTAACAACAAAAACATATTTAAACTCTAATCCCTTCGCACCATGGACAGTCATTACTCGTACTACGTCCGGTCCAGCCTCGACATCAGACTGCAGATCGCCTTCCTCGCCAGATTCGATTTCTAGGTTTATCCGCTCAATAAATAATTTAAGTTTGGGATCAATAGTTTCCGCTTCAAACTGACGTATTTTTTCATAAAACTGGCGTAAATAATCTAAACTATCCCGGCCACGGACATTGTCCAAATCTTTGAGATATTGTAAGTAGCCCAGATCAGTCAAGCAAGTAATCAATAATTCGCCAACAGATTTTTCTCGAGCCAGCTGAGTATGTTTTTCAACCAGGCTCAAAATCTTATTAACTTCATCAAGCGTCTCCGGCGCTAGGCCGCTGAGAAGTACTGCTTTTTGTAAGCTTTCGTACAGTGACCAACCTTTGTAATGAGCCTGATGAGTCAGCTTGGCGGCATCCGTATTGGAAATTTTAAACACTGGGAAATTAAGTACCCGCCAAACCGCTGGGCTCTCATGATAATTATCAAGCAGATGAAAATAAGCTAAGACATCTAGAATTATTTCTTTAGTGTAAAGGCCGCGCAAAGCAAAAAACTGAAAAGGAATCCCAGCTTTGGCCAGAGCATCGTTAAATGGCTTAGCCTGGGAATTAGCCCGAACCAAAATTGCAAAATCCGCCCAAACAGCTTCACCGTCCTGCTTTTTTAGCTCCAAGATCTTTTTAAGGACGCTCTCCACCTCTTGGTTGCCAGTGGCCGAATGTAAACGCTCAATTTGGCCCTGGGCTTTAGTAGCCGCGGCGAGTTTTTTATCAATTTTTTTGAATTTATTAATATCGACACCTTTTTTCTTAGCCTGAGCCAAGATATCCTTAGATTCATTGAGCCGGCACTCCAAACGATTGGGATTATTATTCTGAATAAACTTATAAGCTAGGTCCAGAATATTTTGTACCGAACGATAATTTTGGGTCAAAACTATTTCTTTAGCTAAAGGGTAGTCGCTCTTAAACTCCAAAATATTGCTAATTGACGCTCCGCGAAAACGATAGATTGCCTGATCGTCATCACCCACGACGGTGATATTGTTCCTTGGCGCGGCCAACAGCCTAATTAACTGATACTGGGCCCAATTAGTATCTTGGAACTCATCAACCAAAATATACTTAAATTGCGCCTGATACTGCTGCAAAATTTTTGGCCGTTCTTGAAATAATTTGAGAGTATAATTAATCAAATCACCAAAATCCAAAGCATTGTTTTCCAACAGCAGCTGCTGGTAGGTATGATAAGCTTCCGCTACTTCATTGAGTCGCCCCACCTCCATTTCATCTTCCTCAATATTCTTGTTTTCTTGTTTTCTTGCTTTCTTGCTTTCTTGCTTTCTTGCCTTTCCCCCACTACTCTCCATCCCATCAAGATTAATCTTAAATTTTTCAGCATATTCTAAATAATTTGCCGGCCAGATTTCCTCGTCTTTAGCCCGCGAGAAATGCTTAAGTAAAGCATGGATAAATTTGGTCGGATTACCTAACGGCCGATAATAATCCAGGTTAAATTTGTCCAGATTTTCCCGTACCAAAAGCCACTGGGCCGTGGTATCCAAAATTTTAAAATCATTTGGCAGGCCAATATCCAGAGCGTGCTGTTTGAGTATTCGTTCACAAAAAGCGTGGAAAGTGTTGATCCACAGATTAACATAGCCATAAGGTAACAGCTGATCAATCCGCTCTTCCAGCTCACCGGCGGCTTTCTCGGTAAAAGTCATGGCCAGAATTTCCTCGGGCTTAGCCTGATCCTGCAAAATCAGCCAAGCCATTCGTTGAGTAATCACCGTTGTTTTACCGGTCCCCGCGCCCGCCACAATCAAAAGCGGCCCATTAGAATGAGCAATCGCTTGCTTTTGCTGAGTATTTAAATTCTTGGTAATTTCCTTAGTTTCCATGCTGGTATTTTAGCAGAAATAAGGCTAAAGTGCCAATAAAAAAAACCGCTAACTAGAAACTAATCTTAGCCAGCGGGATGAGCCTGGCGATAAGCTTCGGCGCGAGCAGAAACCCACTCGCCGAACTGTTTATCACTCTCGTGATCTTTGGGCAGTGATGAATCAAGCAGCACCGTGCTCGTCGCTCGCCATTGGTCTGTCTCGGCAACCGAGGCAGTAGCGGGATCCCACCAATGGAGGACGCAAGCGCCCTGCCATTTGGATCGAATCTCCGCCTCTTCTGGGTCGCCGCCCTGAACAAAGGTTAGAACGCCGGTGGTGGTGTCACCTTCCTTCATTCGGAAGGCCCAATAAACTTTTTTCGCCATTGCTGTTGCCCTCCAGCAAAATCATTACTACAACTATCTTTTACCCTATAGAATCGGGTTAATCTTGTCAATAAAAAAACCGTTTCCAAGCTAAAAACTAATAGCGAAAACGGCTAACGGCTCGGCAAAGCCGCTCGACACAGCCGATTGATGACCACAACCCATTGGGCGAATTCTTCATCACCCATCTTAGTTAAATCGACCTGGTTAATCAGCAGAAGACCCTCCTGCTTGGTTCTGATTCGATGTTCCTGACCATGAATGGTCAGAAGCCCCACTCCGTCTTCTAAACGAAAAGCCCAAAAAACTTTTGGCTCAACCATTTTAGACTCCAAAAAATATATAATAATTCAACCTTATAGGAACAGGCTGCCCTTGTCAATCAAAAAACAGCCGCCAGTCGCGACTGCGTTAGCTAAATATTCCGTAATTAAATTTCTTCTTCGCTCACTGTTCGCGGCACTAATTTAATTAGCGGGGCCGACACAGTGCTCAAGACAAATTTAACCAAAATATTAGAGATAATAATACTTATCACCACCGACCACGGCAAAACACCGGCAAAAGCGATCAAACAAAATAAAATACTGTCGGCAACCAAAGCAACCGCGTTAGACAACAATGAACCCAAAATATCACTAAACAGGTGATAAATTTTACTAAAAACTTCAGTATCAATTAGTTCCGAAATAATCTGGGAAATAACACTGGCGATAACAATCCGGGTTACTGGCATTAAAATACTTTGATAAGCGTCCTGAAATAGCCAGCTGGGATCCGGCGTCAGCTTACCAACTAGCCAAAATAACGCGACCATTAACAGATTAATCAACGCCGCCGTGACCACCACCACCCGCGAATTACGTTTACCACAGGTTTTGTGAACAAAATCACGCAAGGTAAAAGTCAGTGGATAAATCACGGTGCCGCCATCCATTGATAGATTAAGCCAGGGTAAAATAGCGATTTTGGTTGATAAAACATTGGCCATCAGCTGGGCTGAGGTATATAGCGCCACGCTAATCAAGGCTAAATTGGCTTTGATGGTTTTAAACATAATGACCAAATTGTAATACAAATATAGTCCGTAGTCTACAGTCCGTATTGACTGCCACCCTGAGCCCTTCGATTTCCCCTCGACTCACTGTGTTCGCTCGGAGTCGCTCAGGGCAGGCTCCGCCCCCATTGTCATCCTGAGCGAAGCGAAGGATCGGGTGTTTTATACCACCAAGATTATTTACTTTTTTGGAGTCAAAAAAGTAAACAACTTCGTGGGATAAACTATCAGATTCCTCCACTCGCTCCGACTTACGTCGGAGCTTCGGTCGGAATGACATATAAAAAAGGCCTTCGTGGAGTTTACCCTGAGCGGAGCGAAGGACCCAGAATGACAATAAATCTACGCCGTTTTGTAATTTCTTATCACCGCCCGAACAATACCTTGAATCAACGGGTCTTTAACGTAAATGGGTTGAAACTTTTTATTAGCCGGCTGAAGACGGATCCGCCCAGCTTCACGATAAAATTTCTTGAGGGTGGCATAGGCGTTATCCAATAAAGCCACGACGGTATCACCATTCTCCGGACTGGGGTTACGTTCTACCACAATATAGTCACCATCCAAAATCCCATCTTCAACCATACTTTCACCTTTGACCTGCAAAACATAAGAATTTTCCCGATGAATCACTAGATTAGCCGGGATGGCAATTGGCTCGGGATTAGCCACCGCCTCAATCGGCTCACCCGCGGCAATCAGACCCATCAGGGGTAGATTAATAATTTCGCCAATATTAATCTCGCCATCATCAACTGGCACTAATTCAATTGACCGAGCCTGGGTGCCGGTTCGCTTGAGATAACCCTTTTTTTCTAAAGCCCCAATATGCTGGTGCACGGTGGCGACCGAAGCTAGATCAAAATGCTGGGCGATTTCGCGAAAGCTGGGCGAATAACTATGCTGCAAGATAAAATCGCGGATAAAGTCTAAGATTTGGCTTTGCTTTTTGGTTAATCCCATATTGATAGTAATTAGTAACTGGTAACTAGCAATTGGTCCGAAATACCAGCTACCAGTTACTAATATTATACCGAACAAAAACCGAACAAACAAGCTACTTATCCACAGCCCAAATCAAAAACCCCCTTTCGGGGGCCATACTCGTCATTGCGAGGAGCGTAGCGACGAAGCAATCTGGTGGATTATTCCAGAGATTGCTTTATAGAGCCTACCCTGAGTGAAGTCGAAGAACTCAGGGTAAACTCCGCGGAGTCTTCCTGGTTTGTCATCCTGAGCGAAGCCCCCGATTAATCGGGGGCGCAGTCGAAGGATCCCTGTTTATGCGCCTAAGAGCAATATTCTATCAATGACTTTAGCTAATTGATCTAAATTTATTAATTTCTTTTAGCTTGTTCAGATAATTAAATTTAAGATAATTTTGTTCTAAGTAAATGAGACAAAGATTCCTCCACTTCGCTCATCCGCCTAATCGGCGGCTTCGCTTTGGTCGGAATGACAAATAAAACTGTTTTATTCCTGCCACTCTATCTCACCCTGCTCACCAACTGTGACCAAAACCTTTTTCACTTTAATATCTGGATATTTGCTGGCTATTAATTTTTCGGTCCGGGCCATGATTTCTTGGTGTTTATTTTCATCATCGGGCATCCGGCCACCATAAGCCCCGCAGTCAGTGTGATTCATCAGAATAATCTGGCGCATATTGTGCAACCGATAAGAAATATCAATCTGCTTCCAGATAAAATCCCCTACGCCTTCGTCCAAATCTTTGCAGGCGCCAGCCACGGAAACCACATCGCAATCCCCTAATAAATTCTGCTGCTCGAGCCATCGCCGAATCGCTGGCTGCAGCCGGAAATCCATACAGTGTAAAACTAAACTTGAACAATTGTGAGCCATAAAATTAGCTATCAGCCAACAGCCCCTGCCCTGAGCAAAGTCGAAGGGATCGGCCATCAGCTATAATTTATTAATTAACCGCCATTATTTTACAGCAAAATGATAATAATTTCAAGAATAAAAAAATCCCTCCCGAAGGAAGGTTGGACTGGTCCGGGTAGACCTAGTCCTGGGGGTCGGCCATCATTTCCGACAGAGGGACGTAGATGGTTTCAAACTCCGTCACTTGCGGCAAAAGTTTCCGCAGTTTGGCGGAAGCCTGACGCAGCCATTCACGGTGCACCGTCTCTTCAGCCTTGGGACCGTTGAACTTTTCGCTGCCGCCGACCGCGCCACAGTCTTCGTGGCTGGTCAAGACTACCCGAGTAAACCCATGGAGAGTCCATAACTTGACTACCCAGGCAGTCACGAATTTTGTCGAAAAGTCACGGCTGGCCAGAAGCGGAATCGGACCCGGGATGATGATTGGATCAACCTCCCTAGGGCCGCCGAGCTCGGCCATCTTACGCTCATTCCACGGCCGCAACCGCGGGTCAGAGCAGGAAATAAACAGGACCTTTGATTTGTGCATCTGCACCTCCGTTTGAATGCCCAAATGATTGCTTATTTTATCCTGTCCAACTAATTTTGTCAATACAAAAACACGCTGATTTGGCTCAACGTGCTTATTTTTTTCCTAATTACCTAGATACTAGATACTTAACGTGGCGGCAAATTACGATACTTTTTCTTCCTAGCCACTCTAAGCCGCGCTAATTCTTTTTCAATCTTGGCTGATAAAGCGGCAAAACTTTCGGCATCAGCCCGTTTTTCGGTTAACAACTTCTGCGCTCGCTGGTGGGCTTCTTGTGCTCGTTCGACATCAATCTCTTCAGCTCGCTCGGCCGTATCCGCTAAAATAGTCACTTGATTTGGCAACACCTCAACAAAGCCGCCCGAAACCGCCATGACTGTCTCTTCTTTATCCCTAATGATCCGCAACTCACCAGGTAATAGCGCCGCCACTAATGGAATATGGTTGGGTAAGACCGTAATCTCCCCCATTTTGGTGGGAATCGAAACCTGGTCAATCAATTGATCATAGACTGTTTTTTCTGGAGTGGTGATTTTAAATTGAATTTTATTCATAGTGGCTAGTGGCTAGTGGCTAGTGGCTAGAAAATTAATCCTTAGTTGCTAGACACTAGCCACTGGTTGCTGTTATTTAACTTCGTCAATCGTGCCACACATATAAAACGCTTGCTCGGGTTTATTATCGTGCTGACCAGCTAAAATTTCTTTAAAACCTTGCACCGTGTCTTTAAGTGAAACATATTTACCACCACGACCAGTAAAAGTCTCAGCCACAAAAAACGGCTGGGACAAAAAGCGCTGGATTTTACGCGCCCGAGCCACGGTAATCTTATCCTCTTCGGCCAATTCTTCCATACCTAGAATAGCAATAATATCCTGCAAGTCTTTATAGCGCTGTAAAACTTTCTGGACACCGCGGGCCACCTGATAATGATCTTCACCCACGATTTGGGGATCTAGGATAGTTGAAGTTGAGTCTAACGGATCGACTGCCGGATAAATACCCAACTCAGTTAAAGGCCGCGAAAGCACCACCGTCGAGTCTAAATGACCAAAGGTGGTGGCGGGTGCCGGATCAGTTAGATCGTCAGCGGGCACGTAAACCGCCTGCATGGAAGTAATTGAACCTTTATCAGTCGAGGTAATCCGCTCTTGCATCTCGCCCATTTCGGTGGCTAGCGTCGGCTGATAACCTACTGCCGACGGGATCCGACCAAGCAAGGCTGACACCTCACTCCCAGCTTGGGTAAAACGAAAAATGTTATCAATAAAAAGCAACACGTCCTGGTTTTTCTCATCACGGAAATACTCAGCAATCGCCAAGGCGGACAAAGCAACGCGCAACCGACTACCAGGCGGTTCGTTCATTTGACCAAAAACTAAAGCGGTTTTGGCTAATACACCCGAACCCTTCATCTCCCGATATAAATCATTACCTTCACGACTCCGCTCGCCCACCCCGGCAAAAACTGAATAACCGCCATGCTCTTGGGCAATATTCCGAATTAATTCTTGAATCACCACGGTTTTACCCACGCCAGCGCCGCCAAAAAGACCCACCTTGCCACCCTTAACAATCGGACAAATCAAATCAATAACCTTAATGCCGGTTTCCAAAATCTCAACTTTACTCGATTGATCTTTAAATTCGGGCGCGCTGCGGTGGATTGGATATTTTTTATCAGTTTTTACTGGTTCACCTTCGTCTAGCGGCTCGCCTAAGACATTAAACATTCGCCCTAGGGTTTGTTCGCCCACCGGCATCATAATCGGCCCATTAGTATCAGTAACCTCCTGCTCGCGCTTTAAACCATCAGTAGTGCCCATCGCCACAGTGCGAACCAGATTACTACCCAAGTGGGATTGAACTTCGAGAACCAACTTCTCACCCGAGGGTAATTTAGTTTCTAAAGCATGATAAAGCCCAGGCAGTTTTTCTTCAAAACTAACATCCACGACCGCACCAATGACTTGTTTAATTTTACCTTTGTTCATAATTTTAAGCTGTTATTAACTGTTAGCTATTAGCTGTTAGTAATCTTTGCTACCAACCACTAGCTACCAATTAATTTATATTGACAGAACATTTAATCAACGATAACCTAGAACTAAATTGTGCAAGGAGGGACCACGATGAGCGGCGTTTCCTGTCTACTGGTCAGTCTGGCCTGTATCGAAGGCATCTGGTTATGTTTTATGTTCCTTCTCTGCCCCTTTTGCGCTCTCGCCAACGGAGAGTGGGAAGGTGGAGTGAAGGGGGAAATCTATGACCCATTTTTTAAATGGGCAGGCGTCAGTTGGTTTAGCACCAGTCGGCCAAAGGCAATCATCGGCATAATCTTCGGCCCACTACTAGCCCTCTTCGCCGGCATCGCTAAACTGCTGAAAAAGGTCGCCTAATCGACCATTGCGCCACCTCCACTCGGCGCTTTTTTTATTGACGTCAGAACTATTTTCCTTTATCATAGCGCTATCCACAAATTCAGGAGGGGCACTAATGTCGGAGATCAAATCGTCACCGTTGCGCGATTTACTGGTCGGTTTGGCTACTATCTACATCTTGGGTGGATTCTACACCGTTCGGGGGCCGATCAGCTTGGTTTTCTACTCGCTGATCACCGTTCCAATCTTGGTCGGTATCGGCCTGCTCGGAGTGGTCATCCACCTATTCATCAAGTTTATTTGCGCCACGGAAGCCATTGAGGTCTTCCCCAACTGACCCGCTCACATCATTGGAGTGGGCTTTTTTATTGTCAAACTTCTAAGCACTAATTACACGAATTTTACACAAATTTACTCGAATAATTATTAGTGTCTATTCGTGTAAATTCGTGTAATTAGCGATTCATTTATTCTAATGCTGCCTTACCGCCAGTAATCTCGGCGATCTCTTTAGTAATTAACATCTGCCGGATCTGATTATAAGCTAGGGTCAATTCGCTAATCATATCCCCAGCCGCCTCGCTGGCGTTCTTCATGGCTACCATCCGCGCGCTGTGTTCCGAAGCATTACTTTCAAGTAACGCCTGATAAACCTGCACTTCTAATAATCGCGGCAACAGCTGATTTAAAATTAATCTAGCGCTTGGCTCAAATTTATATTCAAAATTTTCCGCAATGCCCCGAGTGGTAAATTCTGAGCTCTGGACCGCGCCCAAAAATTCATCCTCAACTGCTTGAATGGGCAACAACTGTTTAACTCGGGCGGTTTGCTTAATTACCGAACCAAAGTCAGTATAAAATAAAACTACCTTATCATATTTGCTGGCTAAATATTCGTCCAGAATCAAATGAGATAACGGCGTAATTTCTAAAATATCTTTTACCACATCTGATTTTTCAAAAGCCGCGGTGATATTTAATCCTTGACGTAAAATCGCCGCATTACCCTTTTTACCAACAGTAATGAATTCAAACCCAACTTCAGCGTTTTGGGTTTTAGCGGTCTTAATGTACTCTAAAGCCTTAACCACCACTTGCTGATTAAATCCACCACACATTCCCCGATTAGAGGTTATCAACACTAAGGCGATTTTTTTGATCTTGGCTCGTTCTTTAAGCAAAGGATGCAATTGCTCCCGGGTCTTGGCCGAAACATTAATAATCATCTGCCAGGCCAAGTGGGAATAATCGCGCGACGCTAAAACACTGTCGACCGCTTTTTTCATCTTAGAAGCGGAAACCATCTCCATCGCTTTGGTAACTTTCTTGGTGTTTTGGATGGATTTGATTCGTCGTCTAATGTCTCGGGTATTGGGCATAGCGTACGGACGGGCCGCGACCCGTCCCTCCAATTATTTGATTAAATAATCAACCGTCTTTTTATAATCTTCAATCAGTTGCTTAAGCTTCTTCTCAATTTCCTCATCTAGATCTTTTTTCTCTTTAATTTTTTTCAAAACATCTTTACCTCGCCCGTCTAAATACTGGTGCAGTCCTTTCTCAAAATCAGCCACTCGATCCACTGGCACATTATCAAGCTGGCCATTAGTGGCCGCATAAATAATTGCCACTTGATGCTCAACCGACATTGGCACATATTGACCTTGTTTTAAAATCTCGGTCATTCGGCGGCCGCGTTCCAATTGCTGCTGAGTGGCTGGATCAAGCTCTGAGCCAAACTGAGCAAAAGCGGCCAGCTCGCGATATTGGGCCATCTCCAAACGCAATTTACCCGCCACCTTCTTCATCGCTTTAATCTGGGCAGCGGAACCAACACGAGAAACCGACAAACCAGTATTAAGAGCTGGACGAATACCTTGATAAAAAAGATCTGACTCTAAATAAATCTGCCCATCAGTAATCGAGATGACGTTCGTGGGGATATAAGCCGAAAGATCGCCAGCTTGCGTTTCAATAATTGGCAGGGCAGTCAATGAACCGCCACCGTAATCTTTATTGAGTTTAGCTGAACGCTCTAATAGCCGAGAGTGCAAATAAAAAATATCACCTGGATAAGCCTCGCGACCGGGTGGCCGGCGTAAGAGTAATGAAATCTGACGATAAGCCACCGCGTGTTTAGATAAATCATCATAAACCACCAGAACGTCCTGACCTTTATCCATAAAGTATTCACCAACCGCGCAACCCGCGTAGGGAGCGATAAAAGACAAAGAAGCTGGCTTAGAAGCACCAGCAACGACAACAATAGTATGTCCCATAGCGCCACGTTTTTCCAGTTCGGCGACGATTCTGGCTACTTTAGATTCTTTTTGACCAATGGCCACATAAATACAAATAACGTTTTCTTCTTTCTGATTAATAATGGCGTCAATCGCTAGAGCGGTTTTGCCATTCTGACGATCGCCAATAATCAGCTCGCGCTGGCCGCGACCAATCGGAATAATCGCATCAATAGCCTTGATACCGGTCTGGATTGGCGTGGTCACCGCTTCGCGGGTAATAACACGCGGCGCAATTTTTTCGATTGGATAATATTTTTCCGCCTTGATTTCGCCCTTACCATCCAGGGGTTTACCCAAAGGATTAATCACCCGACCAATCATCTTCTCGCCGGCTGGCACTTCCAAGATTCGACCGGTTAATTTAACTGTATCACCCTCTTTAATCCCAACATATTCATCCAAAATCATCGCGCCTACCAGGTCTTCTTCCAGATTTAGCGCCACACCAAAGACCCCGCCAGGAAATTCTAGCATTTCTGAGGACATACAATCACTGAGTCCGGCAATCCTGGCAATACCATCACCGACCTCAACTACCGTGCCAACCTTTTCTACTTTGGCGCTGGTTTTAAAATTTTTAATCTGTTCTTTCAGCGAATCAATAATGTAATCCTTGGTTGTCATAAAATCAATTGTTAAATTGTTAGAGATTAGGGGTTAAAAGCTAAAATTCAACCTACAACCCTCAACCGTTAACCTAGCTACTTTAGCTCCTCACGCAAAAGATCAAGCCTAGTACTTAAACTAGCATCGAGTAATTGGTCAGCTACTCGCAAACGAAAACCACCAATTAGATCTTCACTCTGCGCTTCCTCTAGACTAACCTTATTAACCTGATAGTGATCTTTAATCTGTTTTTCCAGCTCTTTCCTTAAGCTTTCAGTCAAATGTTCAACAGTAGTAACTCTAGCTTCAATAATACCTTCTTGCTCCTGCCAATACCGACTGAATTCTAAAACAATTTTATTAACCAATTTCAAATTGTTTTTCTTTATTAAAACTTTAATAAAGTTTTTAACTACTGCATCCACTTCGCTTTTATTCAAACCCTGAACACTTTCATATAAGGCCTGAGCATATTTTTGGGGTGAAATCTTTTTCATAATTGCCATCAGCTATCGGCCATTGGCCATCGGCTATTTTATTTCTTTAGTTGCTTCCTCAATTAACTTTTTATCAATTTCTTTATTGACCACTACGCCTAAAACTTTTTTAGCGGTGGCCACCACCAAGTCAGCTACTTCACTTTTAACTTCGGTCAACATTTTATCTTTCTCGCCCTGGATCTGGGCCTTAGCTTGAACTAAAATAGCTTCAACTTCTCTTTTGGTTTTGGCTGTTGCTTCCTGACGATTTTGTTCGGTTTGTTTTTGAGCTTCAGTGATTATATTATTGGCCTCTTTCTTGGCTAGATCGAGCTTCTCCCCAACTGCTTTATCAGTCTTGGTTAGCCTAATTTCAATATCCTGGGCGTCTTGTAAACTCTTTTCGATCTTATTAGTCCGTTCGTTCATTAATTTGATCAAAGGCTTGAGAGCAAAAAACCACAAAACTAATAGAACAATAACAAAGTTGACTATTTGGGCAATTAGCAATTTTAGATCAAGGTGAAATGTTTCGACTAATGATTCCATAAATTAGTGGCTAGTGGCTAGTGGCTAGAAGGTGAATACTCGATCTTCTGACCACTGGCCACGAACTGCCTAATAATTTTTAACCCCAGTAGACTAATCTGCCTAGCTAGGCCAACTAGCCTACTGCCTGTCAAAAATCATTATTCGATACCAAAAGCAATGACCAAAGCGTAAATCGCGACCGCTTCAGCAAAAGCGGCGGCCAAAAGCATCGGGACTAAAATTTTACCAGCGGCTTCGGGATTACGGCCGATTGCTTCCATGGCTTTGGCGCCAATCTTACCAATAGCTAAAGCTGGGCCAATTGAGCCAATGCCAATGGCTAGCGCTTTAGCAATCATAGTTAAATCCATACGCACTCCTTAGTGACTCGCCACTTACGACAGGATATTTTGTTTAATGTCGGTGACTAGTCAAAATTAATAGTTAAGTACAATATTGTAATATATTTAAAGATTTTTGACAATATCAAAAATTTTCAAATTGCCTAATTTTCCCTAAAAATAGCCAAATTTAACAAAAATATCCCCGCTGGGGAATAAATTATAACATTTAAAGTTCATCAATAACTACGATTTTTTTGTTTTCTAATATACTATACAAAAAACGATCGGTAATATCCTTACGATATTTATACTCAGTTTTAGTCATAACCGTATAATTGATCTCATAATTTAGATCTTTCTCAAATTTTTTAACTAACCGGGTGACTCGATCGCGATTAATATTACCAACAACGAACAAATCAGTTGGCGCGCCAATAAAACCAACAAAAACACCAGTCAGGGCCAGATATTTGATGGCGCCGATTTTTTTGATTCGCTTAATCAAATCGTTCTCTAGGAGCAAATGGGCTTTTAGTAATAGCGCCCGCAACTCGGGATAAAGAACATGAGCGCTATTAATCTGATAATATTTCTTTTCTTGTTTACCCAGCTTGTGCCGTTTACCTTTATTATCTTTATGAAACGAAAAAATAATCTCCATTGACTCGAGATTAGCCAACTCGCGACGAATAGCATTAATCTGCGAATCTAAAAACCGCGTCAACTCTCGGGTGTAATAAGCAGTATCCGGATGATTTAGAAATAAGCGTAAAAGTTTAACTCTAGTTTTTGAACCAAATAAGTGTTCAAGCATATAGTTTGGCTCACTGCTAAGTGACTATTTAATCTTTTTAGCAGTTATAGTATAATATAAATTGCTCAAAGCTACAATGACCGCTTATTTATGATACCACAATTTAGCCAACTTTTTATTTACTCTCCAGATAAAAGCCGGTCAATCTGTAAAACTTTTATTTTAACCCCGGCTCTAGACAAAGAACAAGCGCTGGGTAAGCTTTTTGGTATTATCGAAATTGAATCGCCCGATCGCGCCCTCTGGGACACCATTGAACACCTCTCGCTAGAGATAGAAAGATTTTATTATGGAGAAAAAAACATCCAGCTTGAGCCGGGCAAACCTAGCCGAGCCATTTCTGTTGAGGAAACTTTTGAACAGACTATCCAATTTATCAATAATAAACTGATTGATCTAATTAAAGGCGGCAAGTTGGCCTCTCTGGTAGAAAAAATTAATATTATTATTGGGGTGCTAAAACGAGACCAAATTTATCTGACGCAAGTGGGCAACACCAAGGCTTTTTTGTGCCACCATCTCTCATCTAACGAATACCGAATGATTGATATTCTGACCAATAGCGGCCATAGTGGCGAAGATAAAGTTAATCCGTTTAAAATTTTAGCCAACATTATTAACGGCAAAATGAGCCCTAATGATACAATCTTAATCTGCAATTCTAGCCTTTTGGACTATCTCTCGCTAGATAAAATTAAACAAACCCTAACTACCATGGAGCCGGCTAACGCCTCCCGTCATCTTAAAGACTTACTATTAGAAGCCAGTATCAATACGGTTTTTGCCGCTATCGTCGTTAAACTCTCCCCTCAAACTGCCGAACCAGGCGTTAGGAACGAAATCAAATTACCACAAAAATCACTAGAGAATCTCATTACCACCGAAAAAACTACCGAACAATATCTATCAGCGCCTTGGAAATTTAAAACCAAAAAATACTCAACCACTGTTTTGAGGTCCACTAAAAAGCTAGCTGACTACCTCTGGCGCTTGACTAACGCTCAAATTAATAAGGCGCTAACCCCAAAACCTAAACCCAGATCATTGCCACCGACCAAAATTGAAAGACCGATAGAGGATATTGAGGAGCCAATAACGACCACCACCACCGAAATTACTGAATTAGAGATTATTGACGAAGAATTAATTGAACCAACTCAACCAAGCCAACAACCCATTATTGAATCGATCAAGGTCCAGCCGACCAAAATTTTACAATCAAAAAACGATTGGCAAAAAATACTCAGATTATTCTATTTATTAACTAAACGAACGGTCCTAGCGCTCGGCCGTGGTCTAAAACATCTAACGCTTTGGTTGATTAATCTAATCAAAAACCTATGGCTAATTATCACTAATAAAGGCAACCAGCGCCAAGATACTCTTAATCAACTTTATACTGATTTTATTCACTGGCTAGCCAAATACCTTAAAAAAATTCGCCTGTTGCCACGACTCAGCCAGGTGTTACTGATTATCTGTTTACTCTTAGTAATTATCTTTATCTATAGTCTCAGCACCTTAGGCCGAAGTAAAGAACAAGAAGCAGCTCTAAACGATTACAACCAATCGATTAGTCAAATTCAACAAAAAAAAGATGAGGCTGAGGCGGCTCTGATTTACAAAGATGAAAGTCGGGCGCGCGAATTGCTTAACACTGCTAGCGAGTTAATCAATGCTTTGCCCAAGGGTAACAAAAAACAACAGCAAACCGCCGATGATTTAGCCCAGTCGCTCGAAACCAGCTTTGCCAAACTACGCCATGTTTATCAGATCGATCAACCAGAATTGCTCACCGATCTAGCCCAAAATCAAATTAACGCTAACACGCTAATCTTGGCTAATAACCAACTTTATACTTTCAATACCGCCAATAATAATATTTGGCAAGTTAACCCTGCAAGTAAAGAAGCTAAAAATCTTAATACTGCGACCAGCGCACCGGCTTTTATTCTAGCTATCAACCAAAAAAACCAAAACCTGCTTTTTTATCACCAGGGTAATGGCCTAGTTAAGTTGGATCTTAAAAAAACATTAGAGAACCAAACGCTAGCCGGTGTTGATGTCGACTTTAACGGCCTAGAAAACAAAATTAAAGATTTGGGGTTTTATAATAGCTGGCTCTATCTATTAGCGCCGGATAATAATCAAATCTATCGCTACTCACCGACTTTAGCCGGTTTTGGCCAACCAGTTAATTGGCTTAAAGGTGAACACGATATTAAAGACGCAATCTCCTTCGCGGTTGATGGTTCAATCTATGTTCTTAAAAATAACGGCCAAATCCAAAAATTTGTCGCCGGGCAGCTCCAAGACTACCAAATCACCGGCCTTGATCCTGAATTAAATTTGCCCAACAAACTTTGGGCTGATGTCGATTCACCAAACCTTTATATTCTTGATAGCGTCAATAAACGCCTAGTGGTCATTAATAAAGATCAGGCTAAATTAGTCGCCCAATATACTTCTCAAAACTTTGATGCGCTTAAAGATTTCGCCATCAACGAAAAAGGTAAAAAAATCTACCTACTCAACGGTACCAAGATTTACGTTATCCCCTTTCAACACTAAATCAAAAAACATACGCGCCTCGCTCCGCTCGGCGCTAAACAAAAAAACAAGGCGATTATTACCTTGTTTTTGCTTTCTTGTTTTTTTGTTTTATTGATTTATTCCCATTCCATCGTCGCTGGCGGCTTATTAGAAATATCATAAACCACCCGATTAACCGCTTTGATCTCATTAGTAATCCGAGTCGAGATGGTTTCCAATATTTTATAGGAAATTTTGGCAAAATTAGCGGTCATCGCATCCTTGGATTCCACAATTCTGACCACCACGGGAAATTTATAACTCCGCGCGTCACCTTCAACGCCAACATTGCGAATCGGCAATAAGACCGCAAAAGCCATCCAAACTCTATTATACAAACCAGCCTTAGCAATCTCTTCTTCAACAATATGACTAGCTTGACGGACAATTTCAGCCCGCTCAGGGGTGACTTCACCCACGATCCGAATACCCAGACCCGGCCCAGGAAAAACGTGACGTCGGGCAATACTTTCGGGTAGGCCCAACTTCTTAGCAATATTACGCACCTCATCTTTATAAAAATCGCGCAATGGCTCATAGACCCGAAGCTTCATATTTTTGGGTAAACCACCAACATTATGGTGCGATTTGATCGTCGAAGCATACTGGGTAATTCCGCTTTCGATCCGATCAGAATAAATTGTCCCCTGGATCAACACTTTAGCCTTTTCTTTCTCGGCCACCCGGTCGAAAACTTCAATAAAGGTTCGGCCGATAATTTTGCGCTTTTTTTCTGGATCGGTAACACCCTTGAGAGCCTTAAAAAACTGATCACCGGCCCGAATTATTTTTAGATTCAAACGATATTTTTTAAAAACCTGCTCAATAAACTCGGTCTCACGATAACGCATCAAACCAGTATCAACATAAACCGCCGTTAGCCGTTTACCAATCGCTTGATTAACTAAAATGGCCGCAGTGGATGAATCCACGCCACCAGACAAACCAATTACCGCTCGGCTAGTACCGATCTGCTGTTTAATTTCTTGAGTCAAATCTGTCAAAACATTCTCTACCCCCCAGCCTTTCTTAGCTCGACAGATCTTGAGCGCAAAATTGCGCAAAATCTCTTGACCATGTGGTGTATGAGTTACCTCTGGATGAAATTGCAACCCGTAAATATTTTTAGCTACATTACCAAAAGCGGCAATCTGACAATGGTTTGTTGAAGCTAGGGTCTGATAACCAGACGCTAACTTGGTCACCACGTCCCGGTGATTCATCCAAACAGGTTCGGTTGACTTCAGACTGGATAAGACACTAACGCGCTTTTTAATCTTTAATTTGGTAATACCATATTCCCCGGCTTGGCCCGCCGTTACGATACCACCACTCAGATGGGCAATCACCTGATGGCCGTAACAAATACCTAAAATTGGCACTCCTAATTCTAAAATATTCTGATGACCCTTGGGTGAAGTTTTATCAAAAACGGACAACCCGCCGCCAGAAAAAATGATCCCTTTTAGCCCAGAAATCTTTTCGAGCTCGCTGGCTGTGGTCCGCGCCGGAAGCACTTCTGAAAAAACCCCCAGGTCACGAATCCGTCGCGAAATTAGATGGCAGTATTGACCACCAAAATCTAAAACAATGATTTTATCCATATGATTAATATTTAGCCCCATTATAAAGGATTTTGTAAAAACTGTCATCTGCTTCCCTTGCCCCGCTCGGAATGGAATCCACTAGGCCTACTCCATATGTCATCCCGAGCGGAGTCGAGGGATCTAATCTAAAGTACCAGCCAAAGTTTAATATTATTTTAGATTCCCCCATTCGCCCTACGAGCTCAGTCGGAATGACAATTAGCACTGACAAAAAAGCCCCGCAGTCGCGGGGCTTTTACTAACAAACGAAATCTACTTTAAGGTCACTTTGCCGCCAGCTTCTTCAATCTTTTTCTTCATATTCTCAGCCTCAGCTTTGGCTACACCTTCTTTAATCATCTTGGGCGCACCATCAACTAGATCTTTGGCATCTTTTAGACCTAAAGCGGTAACTTCGCGAACGGCTTTGATCACGCCGATCTTGTTATCGCCAGAAGCAGCCAACTCAACATCAAAAGTGGTCTTTTCCTCAACCGCTTCAGCGCCAGCGGCTGGACCAGCCATCATCGCCACCGGAGCGGCGGCGGAAACACCAAATTTTTCTTCGAGGACTTTGACTAACTCAGCTAAGTCCAACACCGACATCTTCTCGATTTCGGCAACTAGGCTTTGGAATTTAGCTGGGACTTCAACTTGTTTTTGTTCGTCTGACATAATTTTAACATTATTATTAATTATTGTTTTTTATCTTGAATCGCTTTTAGAGCATAAACCAAATTGCGTGGCACACCCTGTAAAACATTAGCCAAACCAGATAGAGGGGCCTTAATACTACCAACCATCTTGGCTAATAGCTCCAACTTAGATGGCAATTTAGCCAAACTATTGACCACCGCTGCATCAACAAATTTATTTTCCAAAATACCACCGTTAATCTTTAAAGCCTGGTGATTTTTGGCAAAAGTAGCCAAAAGTTTAGCTGGTGCTACTTCATCCTCATAGCCAACCACTGTGGCGATACCACCATCGATTGTCTTAGGGTCAACATTCTTTAGATCAACTTCCTTAAAGGCTCGCCCCAAAAGGGTTTTTTTAGCTACCACATAGTCAATTTTTTCTTGACGACAAAGCTTCCGCAACTCATCGATCTCTTTGACTTTTAAACCATCAAAATTGGCAAAAACCGCTGCCTTCATCTTCTTTAAGATAGCCGCGATTTCACTAACAGCTTTTTCCTTTTGTTGTCTACTTTTAGCCATATTTTATTAAAATTAATTATTAAACAAAAACGGCAATAATGCCGTAGAAATAAGCCAAAAATGGCTAAATATACCTACACGGGTCTTATTGTTCGCCCGTGGTCTACGGCTAAGATAGCGTCAGTATAGCAGACAGCTAGCTCTTGTCAAGTAAAAAACCCGCCGTCCTGGTGGCGACGGGTCATCAACCACTACTACTCTAGCTAAGTTTTCTTGAGTATAACCGCTGGAAAAAACTCCCAACAGCCAAGACAAAACTTAGCCCAAGTGATGATTCTCTCCAGAAAATCCGGGTTGAGCTCCACGGCTAGCTTAATAACCAGGCTATTATCCTGGCAGCTGACCGCGAGGGTGTAGCTCTCGATATTGAGAATCAAAAGTAGCACCAATTGGCACAACACCAACAAGACTATCAAGGTGGTGCAAAGATTCCGCTTCATGGCTCCCCTCCTGGTGATATTTGTTAACGAACTAAAACGCCCAACTGTCTCAAGCTGGGCATCTTTGGGGAACCAATATCAAATAATCTAACCTCGCAGTAATAACCAACCCATAAAAATGCCGAGCTTGAAACAGGCAGCCGCCACCAAGACATGCTTGGGGCGCAAAGACAGCCGGCTTTTGGACAAAGCTTTTTCTTGGGCTAATAAATTTTGATCATCAAATATCATCATATGGATACTCTTCTATTCTTTTAGACGAACTAACAGCCAAAATGTTACAAAAAAACACCCCTTACTATTTGAGATGTCCTTTTGGTGAAACACCGTAGAGGAAGTTAGAACTATTATTCAAAGACAAAATAAATATATTTATATACCAAACTTAGTGGCACGGTTTAAGTAAATTTGTAGAAAACTGTTCTATCCCGTTTGTTCACTGCTTAATTCTGATACTTATCTTTTAACAAAATGTAAGGACATAAACTTTTACACCGACCGCATTCATCAGCCGAAATCTTTTTCACGTCCGAAAACAATCCTTGAGAGACAATGCAAGTACTATATTTACCCCGTAAATGATTGACCTCTTCTTCCAAAGGTAATTTATGAGAAAACTTAGCAATATTAACACTATGTGCAGCTATTCTAGCGGCTTTGTAGCCTTCAACTACATTGTCTAAACTGGGGACTCCACCGGTATGTTCTGATCTAGTCACGGAAACAATCATATGGGCATATCCCCTATAAGCCATATAAGCGCTACCTATGGCTGAAGCGATATGATCTTCGCCGCTAGCTGCATCTGTTGTAACTGGGCCTAGTGGTATTATAGGCGTCTGTTGTTTAAAAAATAACTTACAAAAACCATCTATTTTATCAAGAGAAGCGTGAGACACGCCTTCACGTACCACCTTCAACCCTTTTTTATTTGCGGCTTTAATATATTTTTCTTGCAATTTAAATTCTTCTAACGCAATCTCATCTAAACATTCACTTGCTGTTGCCCCTCTGAATGTTAAAGCCAAACTGACTGCTACGTCGTATCTTTTTAATACACTAATTATTCTATCAAAATATATCGAGGGTACGCTTGTATCACGATTATTTATATACATATCTTTTATTACGCACGCCCCGCCCCTGCTAGTGACCGGCACTAGCCTTTTCCTCTTGGCTTTCTCATAAAGTTTTTTTGTAGCCGTAGGATGCAACACCATTAGTGAAACCCTAGCTTTGGCCTGATTCTCAATTTCTTTTAAAAAATTTTCGGGGCTTATACCTTTTTTGTCATCAAAGCAGGAATACACAGGGACAGTCGCAACCGGTCCATCAAAAATTTTAATTATGCCTTTATATAAAGGATTTGCTAATTGAACTGTACTTAAATCATAAATGACATCCGGTCTAGTTTTTAATTTTACCAAAGCCCTTACTTTGTCCAATTCCCCCTGATAGTTGACGCTTTCGTTTAAACCTATTTGAGTACCAACTTTTATCAAGGAATTATGACCGATATAAACATCCTGTTTTCTACCATTCAAAATTATACCCCGTTTACTTTTTAATAAATGATTCAGCTGACTTTTACTCAAAATGTTTAATCTGATTTCTTCAATGCTATGCATATAATATAAATTTACCTCTATTATTAACTATCAAATTTTAGCATATTCAGTAACTTAGTTCTAGCGTCATTCCCGCCTACATAAAAAACCCCTTAAAATAAAGAGGTTTTTTACAATGGGCCGGCCGGCCCGCCTCCGTCCGCAACGGCGGATTACGACGGGTAAAGATTCTACCTCGGCGCTTTGCGCCTCGCTTCTGCCCGTATAAATCCCTCCAAATGAAAAAATCCTGCCAAAAAGCAAGATTTTTTCATTTGGGCCGGGAGGGATTCACCTCGCTCCGCTCGCCCTGGGTCCGCCCGCGGCGGACCCGTGCAAATCCCACATCCAGAATCAAAAAATTCTTAGACAAATACTAAGAATTTTTTGATATGGGCCGGGAGGGATTTGCACCCCCGAAGGCGTAAGCCAGCTGATTTACAGTCAGCCCCGTTTGACTGCTTCGGTACCGACCCGTGGAGCCGCCACCGGGAATCGAACCCGGGACCCCATCCTTACCATGGATGTGCTCTACCAACTGAGCTACAGCGGCAAATCTATAAAAATTTAGCTTAACTGATCAAGCCGATCTTGAAACTCGGCGAGCTTATGGTTATCTTGATTAACCGAACATAATTTCTGGAAAGTCTCTTCAGCTAATTCTTTCTTGTGCAGTATTATACTTAAATCTAAGAGAAGGTCAAGATAACGCGGATTATTTGGTTCTAGGCCAACCGCTTTCTGTAAACAATCTACTGCCTTTTCCTCTTCGCTGGTTCCCCGATAAACCTCAGCTAAATCAGCATAATGCACCGCTGCCTGCGAATCTAATTCAACCGATTTTAGCTGACAAGCTTTGGCTTTTTCTAAGTCACCCTGAGAAAAAGCAATATTACCCAAATGCGAATAAGCTTCATAGCTATCAGCATTAAGCTTAATAATATATTCAAAAGTTTCTCGAGCTTCATCTAAACGTCCTTCCGCTAGATACAACTCACCCAACCCCTCGTAAGCTTCTAGATCCTTAGGATCAAGAGCAATCGCGTCAATAAATTTTTTCTCCGCCTCTTCGGGTTTATCCTTATCTAACAACGCTTCGCCTTCTTTGACCAAAACATCCGTTTTGGCATCTAAAGTTTGCCGCTCCTTAAGTGTCCGCGGCTCAATCTTTTTACGGTATCTACGTTCTAATTCTAAAGTTTGATAATAAACTTTTTTGGACAACTCGCTAGCTTTTTTACCGTATGGCTTAAGCCAGTCAAAAATTTTCTTACTTTTTGCCAAAACGTTACGCTGCAGTTTTTCTCTGACAATTCGATCCTTAGTCTTCTCATCTTTGGCCTCTGGTATTGTCTCAACATCGATATTTTTAAGCTGTGGGAATTTTTTAACAACAATAAAAATTATAATAACTAAAGCAATAATAATTATTCCTAGGGCGATAATGTTATAAATCATCATAAACTAATCGACTTGATTAATTAGTTCTTTAAAATCGTCGATCCTAGTACTAGCCGCGCCGACCAAGAACCCAGTGACATCTTCGAGAGCCAAAAAATTTTTAATTGTTTGACTATTAACCGTTCCACCGTAAATAACCCTAAAATATTTACGAACGATTTCTAAACCGCAGATATCAACCAGCAAATGCTTAATAACAGCGCAGCGCGATCTAATCTCCTGAGGTGCCACCTCGTGGCGATCGCTACTTGTACTGATTGTCCAGAAAGGCTCATAGCAAAAAAACATTTGACCGGGCATAATATTACTAATCCCACCAAAAACCGCCTTAATCTGTTGCTCTAAAACCGCCTCGGCTTTGCCCTGGCTCCGCTCTTCCCAGCTCTCACCGATACAAACAACCGGCGTTAAGCCTTGCTCTAGAGCGGCCACAACCTTTTTGTTAATCAATGAGTAATCTTCATTAAAATAAATCTTCCGTTCTGAATGACCCAAAATGACATACTGACAACCAACTTCCTTGAGCATCGCCGCTGACACCTCGCCGGTATAAGCTCCTTTGGCTGCGCTAGCGACATTCTGGGCACCAAGCTTAACTCCTGACCAATGTAGAATGCGACTAACCTTGTCTAAAGCAGTATAAGAAGGACAGATCACTAATTCGACTGATTTCGACCGGATTTTCTTTATTTTTTTGGCTAAAATAACACTTTCTTTAAGTGTTAAATTCATTTTCCAATTAGCAATAATAGTCTTTTGAGCCATATTGTGCTTTTCTATAATACACTACTTGGCGACAACTTTCAACGATCCTAAATCTTTAACTGGACCAACCACCGCCAAGCTTAGCCGCTGATTCTGGCAAATCTGTTGCGCCACTTTTTGAATATCACCCGATTTGACCGCAAAAAGTTTTCTGATTTTTTCTTCGGGGGTTACTATCTTCCTGGTCAGTAGCTGTTGTCTAACATACCACTGAGCCAGATTAATTGAGTCTTCCATCTCAATTGCCACTTTGCCTTTAAAAAACTCCTGGGCTCGTTTTAATTCTTCCTGGGTGACCCCGTCTTTTTTAATTTTTTCCACCTCGTTTAGGATCAAATTAATCGCCTCAGCAGAGCGTTGTTTATCTAAACCAGCTTGAATTAAAAGACAACCAGTATCTTGATAGACATTATTAACTGCTCGAACATAATAAGCCAAACTTTGCTCGCCGCGAATTTTGATAAATAAACGCGAGCTCATACTACCACCCAGAATTGTTGCTAATAAATAGGCGGCATATACTTCCGGCTGTTCATAACTAAAGGCCGGCCAACCCAGCGCGACTTGCACTTGTTCAGTTTGCTTAAATATAATTTTTGACCGCCTAATTTTTTGGTTTGACTCAAACTGATCATAGTTTATTTTTTTTGTCCGAACACCAGGCGTTAAAAAATATTTTTTAATTTGATTCAAATAGCCCCGAGGCAGATTACCAACTAAACCCAAAACCATATTTTGAGGTTGATAAAATCTGTCACGATAAGCTAGTAGCTTTTGTCGGCTCATCGCTTTGATATTCTGACGATTGCCAATCACTAGATAGCCTAATTTGTTATTCTGAAAAATTAACTGCTCAACTAAGTCTTCAACGTACATCAACGGATTATCCTCGTACATATTGATTTCCTCAATAATAACCGGTTTTTCTTTATCAATTTCGACCGGTTTAAACTGAGAATGCCAAATAATATCCGCTAACCAATCTAGAGCTAACGTTAATTTATCTGCATTAATCTTAATATAATAACCCGTATGGTCTTTAGCAGTAAAAGCATTATAATCAGCGCCCACCGCATCAAGAGCCTGAGAGATAATCATAGTGGACGGCCGACTGTCGGTGCCCTTAAACATCATGTGCTCAATAAAATGGGAAATACCATTAATCTTGGCGGCCTCATAGCGTGAACCGACCTTAACCAACAACAAAACACTGATAATCTTCGTCTCTTTTAATGACGCTGTAATTAGGGTTAACCCATTTTTTAGGGTTTGTTTTTTATACATAAATTAATAGTTATAAGTTACAAGCAACAAGTTAAAAATAACTCCTATTACTTACTACTTTCAACTTATTGCTTTATTATTTAACTCCTTTGTCGATATTGATAAATAACCACCAACAAACCGCCGAATAATATCATCACCCCGACTACTACTCCTAATGCGATCAGTTTATCTTTACTTTGTAAAAACAAAGCTAACGAACCAAAAACCGCAGAAAATAGATACAAAACGATCACGGCCTGACGTTGCGACAGACCAATATCTAATAGACGAAAATGTAAATGTTTTTTGTCGGCTGTTCTAAAGGGTGATTTCTTTTCCCAAAATAAACGTCGTAAGATTACCCACAAAACGTCTAAAATCGGAATACCCATAATTAATAAAGCCGTAGCGATCTTACCACCAGAAATAATAGCTAAAATTCCCAACATAAAACCCAAAAAAAGTGACCCACCTTCCCCCAAAAATATTTTGGCTGGATGCCAATTAAACAAAAGAAATCCCAAACAGCTACCGGCCAAAATAATTGCCAATAAAGCCGTATCGGGCTGCCACCATTTGGTGGCGGTCGAAAGCAAAAAAATAATTACCGCGCCAATTGTTGTTATCCCCGAAACTAAACCATCTAGTCCGTCCAAAAACTTAGTAGTATACATCATCCCCATCAACCAAACCAAGGTAAAAAGATCAGCTGCTAAAGTAAAACGATAAGGCAATCCCCCCAACCACAGCACTGTCCATTGATAATAATCAAGATAAATCAGACCGCCAAAAGGATTAGTTATTTTGATAATACCGATACCACCAACGATTACCACCACCACGGCTACCAGTGGCCAAATAATCTGCCGTCGCGGCGCCAAACCATAACGATCATCCAAATAGCCACCGATCATTAAAATTAATCCCGCTACGAATAAAGTCCAGATGTATTTGAGTAAAATATTTTGGCCAATCAGCCAATCAGTGCCATAAGCATAATAGAAAATGACAATAAAAAAACTCAGAAATATCGCTAAACCACCCAAAAGCGGCACTGGTCCTGGCTGAATCTTTCGCTGATCACCGGGATAATCAAAAATTTTGAATCTAATCGCTAGGCGCCTAATAATAATAGTCAATAAAACTGCCAACAACAGAGCGGCTAGAAAAGCGACTAAATAATTAATATAAAGAGTCATTGATAATTCTACTTAGTGTAGACACCCTGCTCGATGCGAATCTCACCACCAGCATCAAGAATTATTCTATCTTTACGCTGAATCTTTCCGGAAATGGTTAAATTAGCCAAAATATTACTAACTTTATCCTGGATCACCCGACGCAGTGGCCGGGCGCCAAACTGTGGATCAAAGCCAGCAACCGCTAGCTCCTCTATCGCCGCGTCGGTGAACTCCAGCCCAATACCTTTAACCTCTAGACTCTTCGCTACTTTTTTGAGCATCAGTTTAGCAATCTGACGGACCTCAACCATCGTTAGCGGTTTAAAAACATTGATTGCATCAAAACGATTCAAGAACTCCGGGCGGAAATATGTTCCCAGCTGACTCTCAATTAGGTCTTCTTTAATCTTATTGATATCAACACCAGCCTTAATCTGTTCATGGATATAACTCGTACCAGCATTGGAGGTCATAATAATAATTGCGTTGGTAAAGTCGACTGTTCGACCCAAATTATCCGTCAACCGACCATCATCCATTACCTGTAAAAAAACATTTAAAATATCGGGATGAGCTTTTTCTACCTCGTCGCACAAAAGTAAAGTAAAAGGTGTCTGTCTGATCGCCTCCGTCAAAAAGCCACTGGTTTCCGCACCCGGCATCCCAACTAGACGATAGAGACTGTCTTTAGTCTGATATTCTGACATATCCAGGCGAATCATATTTTCCTCATTGCCAAAATACACCTCGGCGACTGTTTTGGCTAATTCGGTTTTACCAACACCGGTCGGACCCAAAAATAAAAAGTTGGCAATTGGCCGCTTAATCTCTCGCAGCTCAGCTCGGGAGCGTCGTAGGGCCGCCGCCACTTCCACTACGGCCTGCTCTTGATCAACCATCCGATCGTGGATCTGCTGTTCTAGATTTAATAATTTATCACTCTCGGTCTGAGTAATTTTGGTCACTGGCACCTTGGTTTTTTGTGAAACAATCACGGCCACATCCTCAGCAGTGACCGAAGCATTTTGGCCACGGCTCTTACCAGTATAAACTGCCACTTCTTTTAATAAATCAATGGCTTTGGCCGGCAACTGACGATCGTGCATCAAACGCATAGCCAGCTCCACCGTCTTAGCAATCGCATCATATGAAAAAATAACTTTATTTTGATATTCAATACTACCAATCTTACTTTCCAAAATTTGAATCGCCTGATTAGACCCTGGTTCTTCAATCGGGACCTTATGTAGCGCGCCAGCCAGGGTGGTTTGACTCTCAATATATTGGTAATCCTGCGGCGTCGTCGTAGCAAAAACCAGAGTCTGGCTGTTGCTTAAATAATTAGCCAACACTTCAGATAAATCAAGACTTTCGCCACTGCCAGCACTAATACCAATCAAGCTGTGGATATCCTCAATAACCATAATGATGTTCCCAGCTTTATTAATTTCATAAAAAATTTGTAATAATCTTTCATTAGCCGCCGAGGCGTCAGCCCCGGCTGTTAGTTTGGAAATACTAAGTGAAACCAAACGTTTATCTTGCAAAATTTTAGGCACATCATCAGCAATCATCCGTTGAGCCAGCCCCTCAATCATAGTTGTTTTACCGACCCCGGGTAAACCAACTAAAACTACACTGCCTTTAGTCCCTTCAATAATGCGAAAAATCTCATCAAATTCCTTATCACGACCAACCACTGGGGAAAAATGACCATAAGCTGCCAAACGCGTTAAATCGGTGGCAAAATTATCTAAATAAGGGGTCATTACAGCCGTCATCGCCTTGTTCATCTCGCCCTTCGGCCGCAAACCGCCACGACCGTGATAATATTTCCATTGTATCCGCAAAGCCTCATTAATCTGAAACCAGACCACAACATTTTTAATCTTATTAACGTCAATTTCTAGATTATAAAGTAACCCCGCGGTTAAAGACTGGCTTTCCAAATCACAAGCGATTAATAGCTCGGCGACGGTAACTTTACTCTGCCGCATCTCATAAGCCTGCTCGTAAGCTTTAAAAAACAACTGTTTAATTTCGGCTGATAGATACGGATCACCATCGCCCCGCGGTATTTTGGCCATCGCTTGTTTGGTCTGGTTAATCAGTTTATCCCAATCAACACCCAGACGGCTAAAAATAATTGCCACTTTTTGGAAACTAAATAAAGAAGCCAAAAGATGAATCGGCGCTACGGCTGGTTGATGCCAATTCTTGGCTAGCCGCCAGGCGCGAAAAATCACTTCAACAGCCTGTTGATCAAAAGCTAAACTAATATCAATGCTTTCACTTTTATTATCAACCTGTAACTCTTGCCAACTCGGGATTACCGGCACAAAATCGTCAGCAACTAGAGCCCTCTCTTGAAAGGTTTTTTTGATTACTAATTCTTGTTTCTCTGATTCCCGATCCAAACGATAGTAAATATACAAATCGGTAATTACGCTAAGCCAAAAGAGAATTAACCGCCAATCATGGTGTAAGACCGGCCAAGTTTTGAAATGAATTACTAGCGGCCAAAAACTAATATCAAATGCTTTGCCTTCGGCAATAAAGGGAATATAGACCCAAGCCGCTAAAAGTAAACCAATGATACCAAAAGCGACTAAAATGCCATTGATAATTTTACGAACCAATTTCTCCATTTCATACTGGGCAATGTGCGACCAATCAACTACCTTGCCCCAATAAAGCAAACGCTCTTGCGGCCGATCGGCAGCAAAATCTGAATACCAAAATACCAACCCCTGTTCACGGCAACGCGGACAACCCTTAGCCTGGCAATCGGGACAAAAAACCGGATAAAAATTGTCCAAAACTTTATTTTTATTTTCACCGGACATGGCAGTTTTTAAAATATTTGTTGATAAAACTCATAAACAACTAAAATCGGCAATCCCAACCAAACCAACAGCATAATTAGCGACAGAACAAGATAAAACATTAGTTCCAACCCTTTCCAAAAAATTCCGATTGTCCGAAAAATAAAACTGATAATCTTACCAGCAATATCATACTGACCATACATTGGTTTAGCCCAATTCAAAATCCAAACCGTTAGGCCAATGCTTTCTTCAAAACTGGCGATTGAATGTAACCGTCGCTTGATAAATTTAACCAAACCCACTGAATACCACCAAACCGGGAAATACAAAATATCGCCCACCAGATCTTTAGCGACGAATTTGGCTGAAAGTAGGGCCAAATTTTGACTTTTCATAACAATTTAATTATAGCACAAAAATAAAATAATAAAAAACAACGACTACCAATATTAATGTTTTTGATTAGGCCTAGTCTCTAATCTTAAATTCAAATGCATCAAAAGTTTTCAATCTGGCGGGGGTTTAGGGGCGTTTGCGGCGCGTAAGCGCACCCTCGACTCCTAAGACGATGTTGAGGGAGTGCGCTGGTTAAAACAAACTAAAGATGAACAAAACTCGCGCCGCAAACGCCCCTAAAACTTTTTTGGTTACTTTTTTAGTTATAAAAAAGTAACAAACCAACCCAAAATAAAAAACAGCCGGCGATGACTGTTTTTTACTCCTATTATTTTTTGATCCCATTCTCTAAATAAAACGCCGTTTTACCCTCAATCGCTTCGAGAGCAGCCGGTATCCGCAGACTTAATTTTTTACTCAACAGAGGCAATTCTTGCACCAAATCCACAAAACGATATTCGCTCAACTCATCTTTGGCCAACTTGATCTGGCTAATCTGTTCGGCGGTGAGAACGCCGCCATAAAAAATAAACTGCAGATTTTCGTCCTTCTCATCAGTAGCTGCGTAATAATCAATCAAGACGAAACTGGCGGTCTGTATTTTTAAGCCCAACTCTTCTCTTACTTCGCGCAGGACCGCAGTTAGCGGCGATTCGTCTTGATCAACGACACCACCGGGAATTGACCAATGATCTTTATAGACCGGATTAACAATCAGTAGTTCACCTTGCTCATTAAAAAACAAAACGCCAGCGCCCATGCGTTTGCGAGGTAATGTCGCATAAAATTCTTTTTGGTCCATACTAAATTTTACCTTTCTCAATCCCCTGACGAACTTTTTTCATCAAATCTAAATAAAAAGCTAAATTATGGATCGTGGCGAGCCGCAGACCCAAAATTTCATTGGTGTTAAATAGATGCCGCAAATACGCTCGAGTATAATTCTGACAAGTCGGACAGGGGCAATACTTATCTAAGGGCTTAAAATCCGCTTTGTACTGCGAATTAGTAATGTTAATATTTTGATAAAACTTACCGCTCAAATCTTTCTTGGTCCAAATATAGAGCCGACCATGGCGCGCCTCGCGAGTTGGGATAACACAGTCAAACATATCCATTCCGCCTCTGACTGCCGCTAAAATTTCTTCCGGTTTGCCTAGACCCATTAAATATCGCGGTTTATTTTTGGGTAACTCTGGCTCCACCCATTTTAAAATATCCTTCATCTTTTCCCGCGGCTCACCCACGGCCACCCCGCCAATAGCATAACCATCAAAATCTAAACCAACCAACTGCCTAGCGCTTTTGATTCTTAAATCTTTATACACCGACCCCTGCACAATTCCTAATAAACCACTTTTGACTTTTGACTTTTGACTTTTGACTTTAAACTCTTTTCGGCATCTTTTGGCCCACCGTGTAGTCATCTCTAGCGATTCGGCCGCATACTTCTTGGTGCAAGGATAGGGCGGACACTCATCCAAAACCATAATCAAATCGCTACCCAGCGCTAGTTGAATTTCTACGGCTTTCTCCGGTGTGATTAAATGTTTATTTCCGCCATCTTCATCAGTTTGAAACTCCACTCCCCGCTCACTAATCTTTCTCATTTTAGCTAAAGAAAAAACCTGGTAACCGCCACTATCAGTCAAAATCGGGCCAGCCCATTTCATAAACTGGTGCAACCCACCGGCTTTTTTAACTAACTCGTGTCCCGGCTGTAAATAAAGATGATAGGTATTAGCTAAAATTATTTCCGCTCCCAAAGATTCAACTTCGTCGGTAGTTAAAGTTTTGACTGCGGCCCGCGTGCCAATCGGCATAAAAAACGGCGTTTGGATTTGACCGTGACTAGTTGTTAGAACACCCCGCCGAGCTTTGGACCTCTCGGCGGAGCCTGCCCTGAGTGAAACCGAAGGGCTCGAGGCCTGCTTTTTACTTTGTTTGAGTAGTTGAAAATGCATAAACTCCAACTTCTTTAATTTTCTTTATGTTTTTTACAAATTGCTTCTTAAGATGGGTACAATTTTCAAAACCATCGCACTCCCAACAGCCGATTAAACGTTTGGCCATACAACACTGACGAATCAAACAATTAGTTTTGCCACCACCATCTTGGCATATTTTGGGGCAACGCAAGCCGATTAGTTTATTGAGCTCTTTGATGAATTGATTAGAAGGATCATTTGTTGATTCACAGATATGGCTGCTTTTGATAACAACTTTTAAATTTCTTGCAGCAGCAGAAACGACCATTCTGTAACACCTTGGACAATATAGACCGCAATAAGAAATCAATTTTTCTTTTTGCTTATTCATATATAATTTAAAATACACCAACTTTATCTTAAAAGCAACCAAAATATTAAACCCGGCGGGGGTTTGGGGGTCGTTTGCGGCGCGGAGCCGCAGTCCCCGTCTGGCCGATACCGTCCAGGGGGCAAGGCGGGTTGATCCACATGAAAGTGAACAACACCCGCGCCTCAAACGCCCCCAAAGGTTTTTTGTTACTTTTTTGGCTCCAAAAAAGTAAATGACCTTTGTGATATAAACCACCCGATCCTTCGTCCGCCTACGGCGGACTCAGGATGACAAATAAAAAAGAGGCCTATAAACCTCTTACTCTAAAATTTCACGTTTAAAACCACTGCTATCTCGCCACGGCCACGCCGCCAGAAAGTTCCAAATATTCCACCTGCCCAATGTTAACCATCCCTAATTGGTTGATTTTATCTTCCACCGAATCAACCGACTGCATCTGTCGACTCTGGAGCTGAAATTTACGGTTATCAAATTTGGCGTTTTCTAGCTTAATTTCCAAATCTCTAATCTCGTAGCCCTTGATAGCCGAATTATTTACGGCTAATAAATAAAAAAAGCCGCTGCAAATAATCAAACAAATGACGGCAATATTTAAAGTTTTAATGCTTAGCTTAATTTGGCGATACCATTTAGTCTTGGCTCTTTCCTCTTTCAGATTTTGATTTTTGATAAAAATGGTCATATTTTCTGAGCAACACGTAACTTAGCGCTACGAGCTCGGGAGTTTTGATTTAATTCTGCCTCATTGGCGATGATCGGCTTACGGGTCAAAATTTTTAGCTGCGCCTGGTGCGAACAGCAGCAGACCGGAATTTCTTTTGGACAAATACAGTCGCCGCTCTCCTGCCTAAAAAAATTCTTAACAATCCGATCTTCGAGCGAATGAAAAGAAACAACGGCTAGCCGACCACCACTGGGTAATAATTCCAGCGCCGATGGCAAAACTTTTGCTAGATTTTCTAGCTCGGCATTAACCGCAATTCTTAAAGCTTGAAAGGTTCGCGTCGCCGGGTGAATCTTACCCGGCCGATGATAATACTTTTTATAAACTTGAGAAACCAATTCCGCCAGCTCCGCTACGGAATAAATCTCTTTAGCGCGCCTAGTCTCGCTAATTATCTTGGAGATGGGTCGGGCTAATGGTTCTTCACCATAGGTTCGAAGCAGTTCATTGAGTTTCTCTTTATTTAAATTATTAATTAGCCAATGGGCAGTGGTTGAGTTACCAACCGGGTCAAACCTCATATCCAGAAATCCCGAACCCTGGAAAGAAAATCCTCGACTTGAATCTTGGAGTTGATTAGATGATAAGCCCAAGTCAAGTACGATACCGCTAATCTGATTAAAATGTTGGTCATAAACAATTTGTTTTAAATCTCGGAAATTACCTTGGACTATTTTTATATTTTTTTTAATTTTTTTATTCCCAGGTTCAGCTAGTTCTTTTGAAAATCGGCTAATCGCTTGCTGGTCTAAATCAATTGCCAAAACTTGACCTTGAGGTGAGATTCTTTTGGCTATTTCCAAAGTATAACCGCCACCACCCAATGTTGCATCAATGAAATTCTGGCCAGGCTGGGGGTCTAAATAACTAATAACTTCGTTTAAAAGGACTGGAACGTGAATATTATTCATAATTACGAATTACCCATTACTTGTTACTCGCCATTAAACCCCAAGTTCGCCTAATTGCTCAGCAATCCCCTCACTCTTAGTCTCTACTCCCTGACGATATTTCTCCCACAATGAGCTATCCCAAATTTCTACTCGGTTATATAGACCAGTAACTATTAACTTTTTGGTCACGCTGGCAAACTTTCTTAGATAATCCGGCAACATAATCCGGCCCTGATTATCTAATTTAACATCCATGGCACCGGCTAACATCAAACGAGAAAAAGCACGGCTATTAGCTTGAGAAATCGGCAAGGCGGCCAATTTATCCGCCAACTTTTGCCATTCATCTTGAGGATATAAAACCAAACAACCGTCTAGCCCCTTGGTGACAACTCCACCTTTAAGTAGATCCTCCCGGAATTTAACCGGAATGGCTAAACGGCCCTTATTATCTAAATTATGTGTGAATTCGCCAATAAACATATTTTATTTATACACTTTTATTTTGGTTTTTCCCCACTTTTATCCACATTCATCCACTATGTTACTATTATACACCACTTTTAAAACCTAAGCAACCACCTGTCAACTAATAAAAAAACAATTAAAAAAAGCCGATTTTCGGCTAAATTTAAATAAATTAATAATTAATATCCAAACCTGTTGATAACTGGCAACATTAAAATTATATTTTAATGTTGCCATCCCGACTCCCGCATCACAGGACGAGGAATCTGTCTTTAGCTCTCCAAAATTATGGTCACCGGACCATTATTTACCAACTCCACTTGCATCATCGCCCCAAACTCACCAGTCTCGACCTTAAGATTGGCAATTTTAATTTTAGCTACAAATTGCTGATATAAATCTACTGCTTCTTGCCCCCGAGCAGCGGCATCAAAACTGGGTCGTCTCCCCTTTTTAGTATCAGCATAGAGGGTAAATTGAGAAACAATTAATATCTCGCCATTAATATCCAATACCGATTGATCGAACTCGATATTATTTTGATTAGAAAAAATTCTTAGGTTTAAAATTTTAGCGGCTAGATATTCAACATCTTTGGGTGTATCACCGTTTTTAATGCCCAATAAAACAACCAAACCTGCTTGGATCTGCCCAATGGTTCGTTCGCTAATTTTGACATTAGCCGCCGTTACTCGTTGGATAACCGCTCTCATTAAATAACTAAAAATTTATTTATGGTCAAAATTCTGTTTATCCCATAACTCATAAAATCTACCACGGCTAGCGCAGAGTTGGTCAAAATTTCCAGATTCTATAAGCTTCCCGTCCTCGATGACTAGAATTTTATCCATTTCTCTAATTGTGGTAAGCCGATGGGCAATAACTATAGCCGTTACGTTTTTAAAAAACTTATGCAGTGAATCACGAATTTTTTCTTCCGATTCCAAATCTAGATGGGAGGTTGCTTCATCAAGAAGTAAAATTTGAGGCTCTTTAAATATAGCTCTAGCGATGCCTAATCTTTGCCGCTCACCTCCAGAAAGCCTGATCCCCTTTTCTCCAATGATTGTTTCTAGCCCTTGCGGCAGTCGGTTCAAAAAGTCAGAAATATGAGCGACCTCTAAAGCCTGCTTTAATAATTTCTGATTTGCTTTCTTCTTGGTATTAGTAATAACGATATTATCACGCAACGAAAAATTGAATACCTCTGTATCCTGCAATACAACGGAGACCAGATCAAAATAACCACTACGGCCAATCTTCTTTATCGATACGTCGTCGAATAAAATATCGCCCTTAAATTCTTCACGTTCTTTAAGAAGCAGTTTGAAGAGAGTGGACTTGCCAGCTCCAGACAAACCAACGATACCTACTTTTTCGCCGCGGCGTACCTCAAATGTAATGTTATTTAAAACTTTATTAGACTCATAGGAAAACGACACTCCTCGGAAAATAATTTTTTGCCAAGCTGATGACAACGGAACCTTGCCTGATTCGTTATCAATAATTATTGGCTCATTTAATATCTCCTTCATCCTAGCCACGCTAAACTTGGAAGTCACAAAATCGACACTAACACTAGACAGTTCGTCGATTGATTCTCTAAGTTTTGAGAAATAACTATTAAATAAAATCAAAAAACCAATTTCATAATGACCGCCAAATATCCCTCTAATTATAATAATGAAAATGCCAATCTTAAAAATGTTTGCCCAAAAAGATAAAAAAGCGTTACGGGACTGATACCAAAAAATTCGCACTTTAAGTCTTCTAAAAAGTTCTCCCATTTTTTTGGCCAAAACAGTATATAAAGTTTTAGCCATAGACATAACTTTGACTGTCCTAATATTACTGATCGCCTCAAAAAGTAGACCATTAACTTGCTCTTCTTGAATATTAACCAGGTATGAGGCCTCGCCCGCCCTACGCTTTATAGTGCTCGAAATAAAAAAATAAGTAAGTAAAAAAACTGACAAAACCAGTAGGACCGTATGATCAAATCTAGCAATAATAATATTAATTGCAACCAGATTAACGGCAATTTCAATAATATTATTGAACCAGATCCGCAGAATCTTGCTAAATCCGTCGGCAGCATTTTGGATCTTCTTTATTTTATTACCAGAGTTCTCTTCTTCATGCCAAGCCATATCCAATAAAAACATATGCCTAATGGCTCTTAGCGATGAATCAATAGCTATCTTCTCAGATATCTGATAACCAAGATACTTCGAAAAAAATTGACTCAAGCTTCTAATAACAACTGCTGCCGACCATAATAACAAGACTATCCACAAACCGTTTAGAGATTCCCCCGGTTGGTATTTAGTCAAAATAGTAACGATTGCCGCCAAGGCAAAGGCGGGATAAAGCCACGCCAGATCCCCTGCTAGACGGATCAGAGAAGCAACCACAAAACGTCCCCGATACGGCCGCAATAGCTGCAGGATATCTTTAATCAACTGCCAAGAAGAATATTGTATAACTTGTTTTTCGAAGTTTAATATTTTGGGCATGGCTGGCGCTTGGGTTCGCTCAAATAGCGAACGATTATCGTTTAAATTTACCTTGAGTAGTCTGGATGTCTAATAATAACTAAAAATCGCCCAACTGGCCGATTCTCTCAAGTATAAACCGAGCCTAGTTAGTAGACCTCTTCTTTTTTCTCGCGAATAAAAGAAAACCACTCTTCCATTACTTCTAAAATTATCTTCAACGGCGCTTCAATAATAAAATCCAAGATAAAAACAAAAATATTTATTTTAGATAGCTTGACCGAGAGCCAACGACCGATACGGACAATTGGCAGAGAGAAAAAATCGAACAAAAAATTAATCAAACCCTCTTTGGTATTAAGAACAATCAACTCACGGGCGGTTAACCGGATATGGATAGCAAAAAAACTAACAACACACAAAAAGAAAATAAAAATCGTACCAGAAAAAATACTAAAGCTTAATTTATTTAGAATATAAATAACAATCCCGAAAGTAATACCATAAGTAATGATATAAAATAGATTAAAGAAAAAGTTCATCACCCTACCTCGGCTGGCTAAACTCTTGATATGATATTTGGCCTCCGCATCCTCTTGCTGATAGACTATTTCTTTTACTCCGGCGATGATGGCCTCGGTATTCTTTTTACGCGGTAAACGAATAAATAAACTAATAGCAAACATTAAAAATGGCGGGAACAAAACATTAATTATTAGAGTGACATAGTTTAATGTTTGTTCAAACAGATAGTCCAACGGGATTTCGATCAAAAAAGCCAAAAACATTTTGGTGATAAAAATGTAAATGATACTGCGAATAACTGACCGAACAACCTTTATTCTAATCTTCTTATAGCGCTGCTCGCAAATTTGCATTATCTGGTCAGCTAATAACTTTGGCCGAGCGATAATATCATCAATATTATCCTGATTTTTTTCCAAAACATCTTTCAAAATCAAAAAATAAACGGAATAACGGCGACTAATTTTCCAAAGTTTGCTTCTAAGAGGATGGTTGATATAATATTCGGCTCTAATCTTAATTTTTTCTAGATTATCAGTAAAATCAGCCAACAAACCAGGCTCGATATCGCTATTAAAAAAATTAGGATAAAATTGACTTATTAAATAATGATAAAGAATAATCCCATCTGAGCGCATTAAACTACGCAAAACGGTCAGCTGCAAGAGAATATTCTGCTCATTCTCAGGCAAAGAATCTGGCAACTCAACATCGCGCTGTAAAATCTTCCTCATGGCCAAAATTAGAGCATTACGTTGTTTGAAATCAAATAATACCTCCTCGATCTCACAAGCGGCGACATTTATCAACCAAGTCATTATCTTAAACGCCTGACGCATCGGCCGTTTTTCAAAAATCGATCTATTAATGATCAAGTATTTATTTAATATTTCCTCGACTTCCTTGGCCTTACTCTCAGGCAAAGTATTATTAGGCAAATAATTAACCCTGATTAATTCTTGTAGTAAAGTCAAGCCGATTTTATCTTTTCGCTTTTCAATCAGAATAATCCTCTTGAGAATGCGAAAAATGGCATTTTTTCGTAATAAATGCTCATCATTATAATCCACAACATTGCGTAATTTTTCGTAAACCGATGAAAATTTGCTGATTACCTGATTAACTCTAATTTTAGCTTCATCCCCGATCATCTCCCTATCCGTCTGTTCTTTGACTTTAAAAGTATTGACCAGCTTGACCATTACATTGGGGATAAAAAATTTACTTTCCATAATGTTTCTGTTTAGGCTTGGTGATATTTGGCTCGCGACCGTAAAAAGGTTGAACTAAATTAAAACCCCTCTTATTAATTAATTTACTAAGGCCGTCTTCAAATAAACTCTCAAGACTGACATTCTCATCCTTAAATTTTAAACCAGCCACCGGGATACCCAGGGTATAACCTAAAGTATTAGCCGTTACTATTCCTAGGCGAACCGAGCTAAAAGATCCAGGGCCAACCAATACAATTATTCCTGTTAATCGCGACGGTTCAATATTATTACCACCTAAGAATTTATTAAGTAATGACAATAATCTCTCCGCCTGTCGATAACCAACAACTGTTATCTGTTGGTCAATCACCTCTCTTCTATTGGCTAAACCCAACCGTATCTGATCATTAACTATAGTATTGATTAACAAATACATAATTATTCATAAGAAAGGTTGGCCGACGGGATAAACTCACCATTATTATTCCAAAACAGCCGAATCAACGCTGCGCCATCGTGTTCATAATATTCTAACTTCAAATTATGATAACCGCTCGAGAGATAAGCGCTACCGCTATTTAGGGCTAAACCATGATCAGACCAATCATTGATAATTAAATTACCATCAATATACAGGCGTACACCATCATCAGAGTAGGTATAAAAAGTTTTAGTGGTATTATTATCAACTTTTATTTTACCAACCCAACGAACAGAAAAATTGTTACTGCTTACTACCGAACCGGGGCCACTTTCCTTCCAATCAAAATCAACCTGATTATCAATTCGATTAAAAACTTCCGTATCAAAGTTAGTACCATTATAATAATATCCCTTCAAGCCCTGCCGCGAATTAATAATGGCGCCAGTGCTATAACTGAGTAAATCATTATCGCTAGTACCATCAAATAAAGTCTGAGCGGTATCACCGATAGCCATTCTAAATTGATCAATATCGTCACCCTCAACATAACGAAAATTCTGATACGGCAGATCCAAAATAAACTTGGTATTAAAACGATAATTATCCCAAGAAACTGGTGGATAAAATTTACGAGTATAACCATTGACTAACCAGTAATAATCTTTCTCACCAGTATAATGCAAGACGCTACCCGTTGGGTGTTGATTATTGTTTAACGGCTGACCAACTTGATAATCCTGAAAAAAAGAATCCGGTAAATCAATTATTCTGCTCTGCCAGGATAAACCATACAAATATTCAGCTTGGCTAACACTGGGAACAGCCCGCAGCTGCCCCAATGGTTCGACTGCATAAACCGTAGAATTAGTATAAAGCTTAATTAGATAAGTACCGGGTCGGACGACCACACTTTTTCCTAATTGGATATTGGCTAAGTCAGCACCGCTAACTGTTTTGACGTTATTAAAATTAATATACCAAGAAAAATAAACTTTTTCATTAGGAAAAGCATGCCGCTTACCGTCGTAGCCATAATAATAGACCGTCGAATTATTAACACCCTTAATCAGATCGCCGGGCGAGATGGTAGCCGCCGACCCCGGCCGAGGCATGATCCAAAGAAGTAAAGCTAAAACCAATAAAATCTTAGTAATTTTTGACATATTATTTCACTTTATTTATTCAAGTTTAGCACAAAAAGAGAAAAAAATCCACTAAAATAGAGGTTGATTTTTAAGCCCTATTTTAGCGAAAATTAACAGGTTATCTCAAGCCAACTGAATAAACTAAGCGACCTCGTTTAATAGCTTCCGACTCTCTTTTCGGATAATTAACCAATGGACAAGATATAATGGCAGACCGATAATAATCATCGATAGGTATCGGGACGCTTCTCGCTGGCGATTAGCTGTTAGATAATCAAAGTCTTTTTGTTGTTCCTGCCAACTCCGGTAATCAACCAACCAAGCTTCGAGTGTTATTTGTTGATCAGCAGCAATTTCGACTTTTTGCTGATTAGCCAGCGCCTGATCGATTTGTTCTATGGCTACTGGCGGATAAGGAGCGTTAAAATACAGCTGGTCAGTTTTATCAGCCTGCGTAAACACATAGATTTTAAGACCCATATTAACTAAGCCCACTCCCCCGATAACTAAAAGGACTAAGCCAACCAAGGCAAAAAGATAGAGATAAATTGTCCTGATCAATGATTGTTTTGCCATATTTTTTTATTAATTATTTATCCGCTGTAAGATAAAAACTTCTGGCGTCTCATTAGCCTTGATGCTTAATTGTCCGACGATCTGCCAATTATTAGCCGCAAACCATTCTAAAACTAAATCACGAACATCAGCTATTAGTTCCTGCTCAATCAAAATAATTTTATCATCATCTTCGATGATATCAGCCAGCTGCCCAATGTTTTCTTTTTTTAAATAATTTACCCAATTGTATTTAACCAAATTTAAATCATCATCATCACTTTTTTCGGCCACTGGCAAAAAACCCGCTACCGGCACTCCACCTTGGTAATACTTGTCAACTAACAGAGCATGATTATAACGGCTAACAATAATTTTATCCACGCCGACTTGATTATTATTAAGGTAGCCACCAATCTCCTGCCAATAAAAATGAAACTGATTAACAAATGATAAATTTAACAGAATCAAAAAAATAGAAATCCCGACAAGTGCCAAAACTTTTTCTCGACTCCTTAAAGTTAAATTATCAAAACCTTTAGCTATCAACAAATAAAAACCTAAGCTACAGCCTAAAAAATACTTGGCATGCATAAAAACTATTAAAAATGGCGGCAAGATCAAAATAAAACAATATATAATTTTTATTCTGGTTAGATGATCATCTTTTTTATGACCGTACCAAATTACCGCCAATAAACAAGCAAAAATAAACAGATAAATAAACGCAGCAATTATATGAGAATCAACAGCCGCTAAAAAATAGCTTATATTCTTGAAGCCATTAAAAATATAAACTGGCATTTTAAAAAACCAACCCTCCAATAATGGCACCTGAAGCTTGCGATAAAGGGCCGGAATAAACCAAAACAAAAAGCTACCTAGGATTACCGCTTGGGCCAAGAAAAAATGCTTTATCCTAGCTTGACGCCGCTGCCAAATTATAACAACCGCTTGGGCCAGAATTACAAACCAAGAAAATAAATGGCACCAGATCAAAAGTATTGAAAAAATAAAATAAAGACCGAACGAACGCCGAGAAATCTTGGGCCCAAAGAAATCCCAATAAAAATAAGTTGAGAGAATAGCCAATAAGAATAACAAACTATAGACCCTAGCTTCTACAGCATAAACAATCTGGATCAAAGATAGGGACGAAAATAGAACCGCGATTAAAGCTACTCGGCGATTAAACATTTTTTTGCCCAAAAGATATAAAAAGAATAAAGCCAGAATATTAAACAACAAAGACAAACAACGAGTGCTGTATTCGGTCAAGGGGACAATTTTACCAAAAAAATGGAATAACAAAATATAAAATGGCGGGTTATTCTCCCCCACTAAATAATACCAAATCTGTCCCACTGACAGGTTAGCAAAATGGACACTAAAAAGCTCATCAAACCAAAAACTACCCCGATGGATAAGAAAATAAATCCGCAACAACAGACCAATAACAATCAGCAAAACTAAAGTAATCGAAGATAAATTCTTTTTAAAAAAATTAGCGACCATTGGTCAAAAATTTAAGACGAAACATGGTAATAAAAAAAGCTACCACCTCTTTGCGGGACAGCTTAGATCGACCCTTGATTCTATCCTGAAAGACAATAGGCAGCTCTTTAATTCTAAAACCGTTCTGTTCACAATAATAAATCATTTCCTCTTGAAAAGCATAGCCATTGCTTTTTATTTTATCTAGATTAATTTTTTCTAAAACCGTTCGACTATAGCAGCGATAACCTGAGGTAACATCAAGAGTTTTCAGACCTAGAACCAAACGACTAAACCAACTAGCAGCCGAACTACAAAAATGCCGCCAAACGCCCCAACCGATAATCTGGCCACCGGCTACTCGCCGAGAACCGATAACAACCTCGGCACCGTCTTGGATGGCTTTAATGAACTTCGGCAAAAGCTTCGGATTATGAGAAAAATCGGCATCCATTTCAAAAATTAAATCAGCGCCACTTGCTAATGCCGCTCTAAAACCACTAATATAAGCGCTGCCCAAACCCAGCTTAGCTGGCCGCTTAATGAGAACAATATCAAATTTTTGGGCTAGATTAGAAACGATACTCGCTGTGCCATCTTGAGAATTATCATCAACGATAATAACCTGCAAATTCTGTATATTCAAAAAAAATATTTCTTCAATCAGCCCCCCAATATTTTCCGCTTCGTTATAGGTCGGAATAATAATCACCTTTTTCTCAATCATAATTTTTGTCTGGGGGCCAATAAAATATAGAATTAATTTAGTTCTTCTCTAATTTTTTAATTGTGCCCACCATCCACCAGCCTTATCTCAACTATCTTATAAAGAATTAAGTATACTTCTTAACCTTGTCAATCAACTCGTAGATAGAAATTTCGCTTTTGACAAAATAATCAACTGCGCCTAACTTTTTGGCTTTTTCTTGATCTTCTAATTGCCCCAAACTAGAATAAGCAATCACTTTAACCGACTTAAGAACTGGGTCTTTTTTGAGAAGCTTCAAAATCTCGAAACCATTATGATCAGGTAAGATTATATCCATCAAAATAAGATCGGGCTTATTTTTTTTGGCTAATAATAAAAAATCGTCAAAATTAGTTGCCGATTCTACATCGTAACCCTCTTTATTCAGCTTTAGCTTACAAACGTTAGAGTAAAATTTGTCATCCTCAATAATAAAAATCTTTTTGCCTGGCTTGGCGGTAGTTTTGGTCTTGGGCATATATTTGTCTAATAATGTCTATTTAACTAGCGGAATCTCGACATAAAAAGTGGAGCCAATGTTATCTTTGCTCTTAAACCAAATCTTGCCACCCAAACTCTCAACATAAGATTTAACGATATAAAGCCCCAGACCGCTACCCTGAGTCTCAATCCTAATAGCATTTTGACCACGAAAAAATTTGGAGAATAATCTCTTTTGGTCCTTAGCCGAAATACCAATACCCGTATCGGCGACGCTGATATGAATTTTATTTTTTAATTTTTTAACCGTCACTTCCACCCGACCGTTAGCTCTATTATATTTAATGGCGTTAGATATTAAATTATAGATGATTTCGCGCAGACGATGGCTATTAACCATTACTTGAGGGAGATGGCTCGGCTTGGTATGAAGATTTATCTTGAGCTTCTTTTTGTGCGCCAAAATATCCAACTCATCAATAACATTATGAAAAATCTTGGAAATATTAACCGGTCGAGCATGGCTCCTAATCCGACCAGTTTCTATTTCCGAAGCGTTTAAGAAATCAGAAACTAGCTCAATTACTTTGTGGTTAATATGAAAAACATCAAGCAGCGTTCGTTTAACCTGCTGATTGAGCGAACCAAGCTCACCGCGCAGGATCATCTGTAAATTAATTTTGATAATATTAAGCGGTGTCTTAAGTTGGTGGGCTGTAATAATCAAAAAATTCTCCTTAATCTGCTCAACCACCGACAAATCATGACTAAGGTCGCCTTTAATTTGCTCAATCGTGACTATCGTCTTTTTTCCGCTCTTTTTAGCTTTAATCATATTTAGACCTATCATAGCATAAATAATAGCTCTAGTCAGCTGTTTCTCGCCAACTAGAAACAGTAATTTGCGGGTTGATAGACGTTAAACTGATACTAAGCCGCCTAATTATATTCCCAACTGTCCCGCTAGTAGTAACAACTCGGCTCTGGTCACCTGAACTAATAACCGTATAAGAACAACCACCAGCCCCTAACGTTAAACTACCAGTACCAGTAAAAGTACTAGCTAGCCAAATACGCCCCAACGCCTCTTCGGCGCAAGCGTTAGCTAGGGCTTTGGCCTGGTTAGACTGTTCTAGAACTAAACTATTATTGATGGCGCCAATACCAAGCAACAACAAAGACATAACAACGGCGATACCAACTGCGCTAGCAATTAATACACTCAAAAAAACAACATAGCCATTCTTTTTAGCGACGACTGGCAGTGGCATAGAAAATTTTACTATATTGGTATTGATTAACATTGGCTGGATTTAAATAAGTCACAGTGAATTGGACTCTAACTAAATCGTTAGTACCGCTGATTGCCCAATTGGAAAAAATCAAATCTGAAACAACGACCCGATCATTAGTCAAAGCAGCCGTCGCCGCCAGTGCTCCTTCGGTGATACTGATTATCCCACTATTGGATAAACTAAAGGTTGTCGGCGTTTTCGTAATATCAGTCATCGTCAAAGTCAAAGCCGCCGCGCTACTGCCGATAGCTGGAGCGGTGACGCCAGTAGAATTACGAATTGTTTGGGTAATAGTCTGCATTACCTGTATCCCCTGCTGTTCAACTTCGGCTATGACTTGACCCTTGACTCGGGCGTTAAGAATCATAAAAACAAAATTGGATACCACTAACAAAATACTAGCAGTGATAGCTATATATAATACTAACTCGATAACAGTAAAACCTTTTTTATTTTCGGCTCGAAACATATCAAAAATTATTGTGGCTTAATAACCTGGAGTTCCTGGGTGTCAGCTGAACTAGCAATAAACGCCCGGTCAAGAATACTATTATAAACAATGGCACTAGGACTATTATTAATATCTAGCTGCCCCAGAATAACCGGCGCCATACTCATCGTATTAGTGTTAACCACTTTAAAATCAGTCGTCGTTGAGCTGGTAGCCATGAAGATATAACCGGTACTAGCAGCCAAAGACATCGAACGAATATCAGCGCCAATCTCTAAAGTACTTATTAGACTAGCTGTGCCCGGATTACTAATATTAAAATCATAAAGCTCTGGGGCCGCCGAACTCTCTCGGCCTAGATAAAGATGATTATTATTACCCACGGCGAGAGCCATACCATTAGCTGCGTCATTACCACTATTAACATTGACCGAAGTTGATAAGGTCGGTGCAGTTTTGGTGGTTGTATTAAATATCCACAGTTCAGCGTTATCGTCATTAGAGGTGATGTAAACATAGTCATTAAAAACAACAATATCAGTCGGCACACCAGTTAAAGCTCCTTGCCGACCAATCGGCGCTCCAGGATTATCAGGATTAGCCTGGAGATCAAAAATTAATAGTTCATCACCACCCGCCCGAACCATATACAAATAATCATTATCGACGGCCAAAGCGATCGCGTCAGCGTTATTATTATTGCTATTACCATTGGTTAAATTAGTGGCCTTTAATTTACCACCAGCACCAATAGCAGTTGGATCAGAAATATCTAAAATCTGCAGCTCCGCACTATTGTTACTAGAAGCGATATAAGCATAATTGCCCCTAACCACAATATCATTAGGATCGCCGTTAAGAGCTCGCTGACCAACCAACTGGGGTGAAGCAGGATTGGTAGCATCAAAAATATAGAATTCATTACCCAGAGCACTATTAGCCCGGCTAAGATAAACGTAGTTATTAGCAAAAGCAATTGATATACCATCGGCCGCTACACTGCCACTGTTTAACAAAGTGAGATCAAAGCTGGAAGCTAAGGCCGGAGAAGACCAATCACCAGCGGCTAAAGCTCGCCAATTAGTTAACCGAGTGGTTAAAGTAACGGTGCCAGTCCGAGCGGCCGTCTGATTCCAGGTAATAGTCGAGGTAATATCCTTACGATAACTATCAACATCGGTTATACTAATCTGTCTGACGAAGCCGTCGATTGCGTCTGAAGTGCCAGCCAAAATCCAATAATTGCCAACAGCTGAGACTGTTAGACCGTGCGGCCCAGCGACCAAACCAGCAAAATCATTCTGCCCAATATTTTTGACTATTTCTAAACCTTCTTCAGCCAACAAAACCGCTCTAGCCCTCGGACCACTAAGCATAATTGTTTCCCGACCAAATATAAAAACCCCAACTAAAGCCGTCATTAATAAAGCAAAAATTGCCATACCCAAAATCACCTCAATGATACTAAAGCCACGAGCGACCCCATTACTTCTAATAAGTAACCGTTCCCTTAGCATTAATGCCGATATTACGAATAAAATTATTACCGGTATTAGATAAAACAACACTACCGCTAGACTGTGGTAGACCATCAAATTTGGTAAAAACTATCTCAGTGGCTCCATCAGGACTAACCGCCTGAATAGTCGCCGGTAAAATAAATTTCTCATCATAATTAGTATCTCGAGTGATATAACTAGTCCCTTTGAATAAAACAATATTACCAGGTTGAATTTTAACCCCCCAGGTGCTGTCCCCACTCACTGCTTGTGATAATAACTGAGCTCGCCGCCAGCTCTGGGTAATAGTAGTAGAGGCGATATCTAAATCGTTTCGGTTTTGGAAAGATTGAAAAACTGGAATTGATAAAACCACAATAATACTAACCAAAGCCAACGATACTAAAATTTCGACCAAAGTAAACCCCCGCTTTAATGATTTATGATAGTTGACAGAAGACATAGCTATAACTAATACTGGATTGAACCAAATAAGCCGTAAATCGGTAAAATGATAGCAACAGCAACTAACAAAACGCCAAACCAAACAATAAACAGTAATAACGGCTCTAGGATAACTGATAAGTCCTTAGTTGTTGCCTCAATCTTATCCTCAAAATTTTTCCCGATCTGGATAAGGGCCTCGGGTAAGCTACCAGACTGCTCACCAGCAAAAATAAGCTGCTGAGTCGATTTTGGTATATAACGTTCAGCGTGATGATAGTTAGCAAAACTTTTTTTAAACGAATTGCCTTCGTCAACACTATCTTTTAAGTATTGATAAAACTTTTGGTAAACTCTAAAATTAGTTACTTGCGCTAACAAATCTAAAGCGTCCAATAGCGGCAAACCAGCCTGCAACAGCGTTCCTAGCATATAACCAAAACGAGCTAGTTCTGTTTGCCTAACCAAGCGTTTAATCACTGGCAAATAAAAAAATAAATACTGACCCAAAAACTTGGTCCGAGGAAAAATGAAAACGAAATAGATTGATAGCAGCAAGACAACTAAAAAAACTGGGATAAACAACCAACCCCAGAGAGAAATAAAATCACCGATCCAGATTAATATTCTAGTCGGCCAAGGTAAATCTGTCCCAATACTACCAAAAGCTCCAGCTAAGCGGGGCAAAACAAACCAACTAACACCTAAACCAACTACTAAGGTAACAAAAATCACAAAAACTGGATAAATCATGGCTGAACGAACTTTGGATCTGAAGCTGCGTTCTTTTTGCTGCTGAATATTAACAACTTTCAGATTCTCGACCAACCGACCAGAGCTCTCACCAATTTTAATCAAAGAAGTAACTTCATTAGAAAAAAAGGCCGTTTTATCCAACGCCTGCCAGAGCAGCAAACCACCGTCAACATCCAAAATTAAAGAATCAATAAAAAGACGCATTCTTTGAGTCCGCATCTCTGATTTGACTGCTTCCAGGGCTGGTAATATGCTCATACCGGCAGCCAAAAGCATAGTCAAATTGTTAATAAAATTTTCCTTTTCAGTCTCTAGACCAAAATCCATCAACCACAGCTTGAACGGTTTTTTAGTTCTGGCTGGTTTATTATCTCCGGACGTTGGTTTTACCATTTTTTTCTTTATTTCCGCCTCCATAGTTATTATTAACACTTTTTGTTGCTGGTGGCTCAGCGATTCTTAAGACTTCAGCGATTGTTGTCAGGCCAGCCTTAACTTTTTCTAAACCATCCTCAAAAAGCGAGTGTGAACCTTGCTGCTGAGCTAACTCCCAGATTTGTTTAGTTGACGGACGTTTTAAAATTAAATCTTCTAATTCCGGCGTTACTAAAATAAATTCAAAAATAGCAATCCGACCACTAAAACCGGTACCATTGCAAGCCGGGCAACCCTTACCTCGGTAAAGAGTAATCTCATCATCAGTAAAATAAGGGCCAACCATCGGATAATTTTTAATCAGATCGCTACGTTTAATAGTTTCGCTGATTCGACACTTCTCACAAAGTTGACGAACCAAGCGTTGAGCTAGAACAACTTCTAGGGTTGAAGCAAGTAAAAAAGGCTCAACTGCCATATCTAATAAACGCGGAATACCAGTCGCCGCATCATTAGCATGAAAGGTTGAGAGTAATAAATGACCAGTCAAGGCCGCATTAATAGCAATCTCAGCTGTTTCTTCATCACGAATTTCCCCGACTAAAATAATATCAGGATCCTGACGAACAATTGAACGCAACCCCCTAGCAAAAGTCAGATTAGTTTGGGGATTAACCTGAATCTGATTGACCCCCGAAATCTTATATTCAACTGGATCCTCAATAGTGGTAATATTGACCTGAGGAGTATTAACTTTTTTTAACAAGGCATACAGAGTAGTGGTCTTACCAGAGCCCGTCGGTCCGGTTACCAAAATCATACCAAACGGCTTAGCAGCTACGGCCTCCAAAATTTGTTGGTCTTTAGCCGATAAACCAAGATCACTTAGAGTAAAACCCCGCACGTAGTGTGATAATATTCTAATAGCAATTTTTTCGCCATCAAGCGTCGGCACAATAGAAATACGCAAATCAACGATATTACTCTCATTAGCATGACGCATCGAACCATCCTGAGTAGCGTAATGCTCATCAGTTCGCAGATGACTACGAACCTTAATCCGGTTTAAAATATTTTCATAGTGAGCTTTGGGTATCCGCCCAGCCTCTTGTAACAAGCCATCCACTCGAAAACGCACTACCACTTCCTTCTCCCCTGGTTCAAAGTGAATATCCGAAGCGTGATAGCTCAGAGCATCAGCAAAAATCTCATCAATAATTTCCGGCGCAATCCGGCTTTCTTCCTTAATAATCTGAGCAAAACGGGTTTCTAGGGCTTTACGGTAATAAGTCAAAATAGTGTCAATATCTTCTGGCAGAGAATAAGCTACCTTGATCGTTTTAGATTTAAAAATACTCTGCAAGGCCGGCAATAAATCTTTATTAGCCGGATCGTCAGTGGCCACGACAATATTATCCTTGGTCTCCGAAAACAAAACTGCCCGATATTTTCGACCAATCTCCTCGGGGATCCGAGAAACCTGATCTCGGCCTGGCAGGTTGGAATTAAGATCGGCATAAGTTACTTTATAAAACTCAGACATCGCCTGACCTAATAAGTCATTACTGAGCAAACCTTCATTAAGAAGATGGTCAATTACATCGATTCTCCCTTTCTTAGCCAAATCTTCGGCCTCTCTCAAATCGGCCTCAGTTATATAATTACCTTCCAGCAGGATATTCCTAATTTTTTTACCCTCCAGCTTCATAGTTTTTAGATAATTTTTTTATATTATAACATATTAGTAAACTACCGTAAACGAAATCAAGCTTTATTTCAAATAAAAAACAACGATCTCAGGATAACTTTCAATCCGCAACGGCGGTCCCCAAGTGCCCGTACCACTGGTGGTATAGATCGAAAAACTGCCCGAAGTATGCAACCCCTAATCATAATCATGATAAATCAACTTGGTTATATAGTTAAAGGACATAATTTTCCAAAACATATATTAGCGCTCTCATCATTCTACCACTTTTAATGGATAAACAAAAAAATCCGCTCCAAAGCTCCGAGGGTGGGACTCCTTCGCCCAGCAGCGAAGCCTGGGTTTGGCGGCGCCTTTGGCGCAACGCCAAACCCTTTGAATTCACCCCGCGACATAAGCAGTCATGTCGCTCTCTCCTCATTCGCCTCGCTCATTCAGAGAGGGTGAATTCAAACCCACAACCAAGTAACTAATTCAAAATAATTCACAAATATCAAAAAAGACGGCAAAGCTCCGAGGGTGGGACTCGAACCCACAACCAAGTGGTTAACAGCCACCTGCGCTACCATTGCGCTACCTCGGAGCTTTGCCGTCTTAATCTTTAAAAAAATAAATTTTACAACAAATCATTATGCCTGCCCCGTGGTCCCATAAGGACTTTACGGGGCTACCTCGGAGCTTTAAAGCGGATAACTTTATGGATTAATATTTTACTAGTAATCCCGTAATTTTTCAATATCCCGACTATGGCGAATCTTTTCTAAGGCCTTAGCTTCAATTTGACGAATACGTTCGCGAGTAACATCAAACTCCTTACCGACTTCTTCTAGGGTATGAGAAACACCATCTAATAGACCAAAGCGCATTTCCAGAATCTTTTGTTCCCGGGGTGACAATTCTTTAATTACTTCTTTAACATAATCGCGCAATAAACGCAAACCGGCTGACCGATCGGGGCTGACATTTTTTACATCCTTAATAAAGTCCTCTAGGGTACTATCTTCATCATCTTCACCGACTGAGGTTTCTAAAGAAATCGTATCTTGAGAAATTTTGATAATATGTCTAACTTTATCAAGTTCTTCATTCATCTCAGCCGCGACTTCTTCTGGCAACGGTTCACGACCCAAATCTTGAATTAACTGCCGCTCAACCTGCTGAAACTTATTAATTGTTTCCACCATATGCACGGGGATACGGATCGTCCGCGACTGATCGGCCAAGGCTCGAGTAATCGCCTGGCGAATCCACCAAGTAGCATAAGTAGAAAATTTATAACCTTTACGATATTCAAATTTCTCAACTGCCCGAAATAAACCAATATTCCCTTCTTGAATCAAGTCAGCTAATGACAGGCTCTTGCCAACAAATTTTTTAGCAATAGAAACAACTAACCTTAGGTTGGCTTCAATCAATCGTTTCTCGGCATCAGTGTCATCCCGTTCTTTGCGTTTGGCTAGAGCAATTTCTTCATCACCAGTTAATAACGGTACCTTACCAATCTCCCGCAAGTACATCTGAATTGAATCAGCGGAAATCTCACCTAGATCAATCCCCTTACTGACCTCGGGCGCGGCCGCTGTAACTTTTTTGAACATTTCTCCTTGTTCCACTTTTCTACCCAACAAACCGCCTCTATTCTCAATAATCTGGACGCCATTGCGGTCTAATCGCTCTAAAAATTCTTCAAACAAATCCAAATAATGCTCAAGGCTAGGAAAAGCATATAGAATTTCTTCCTCAGTTAGAAAGCTTTTTGCCCGGCCCTTTTTGATTAACCAATCAGTTGTTTCTGGAGCTGGCTGAACCACCTTTAAGCTGGCCACCTTCTTGGTCGCCTTTTTCTTACTAACTATCTTTCTCCTCTTACCAAAAACGCTCTTACGCTTTTTGGCTGATCCGACCGATTTGCTGCTTTTTTTAGCCGCTCGCTTATTTTTATTTTCTTTAGCCATAAAATTTAGAATTTATTTTCCCAACTCTTTTTTCTCCTCAATAATTGCTTTGTTGGCTTCACGACGCTGGCTATAAAAACCAAGTAAAGAAAAAATTAATACACTAGCAAAAATTATACCAACTATATTAATAAGAAATAATTCAAAAGAATTAATCATATCTGGTAAACGCCACATTCTGAGGCCAATGCTAATATTACATAACGGTGGCAAAAGAGCAACGGCGATAATCGTTCCGGGTAAAAATTCTGACAATTCTTTTTTAACAATTGCCAAAGAGGCAGCAACACCAGCGGCCAGGGCGATATAAAAATGCAACAAACTCGGCTGATTATTACTAAAAATAGCTGAGTAGTCGCCAAACGGAATAAAAATAGCAATGATAAAAGAAAAAGCCAAAATAGCTAACAGGGTCTTTAAGATAACAAACAACGAGCGGACAACAAGCAAAAAATCAGCCAAAACTATCCCCAGACTCAGAGACAGAACCGGTGACAAAATCGGTGAAACCAACATAGCACCAATCACGACCGCTACATTATTTGAGAACAAGCCTAAAGTGGCAATAATCGCTGCTAGGATAACCATCAAAAAGAACGACTGCCGTGGCGAGCTAGAATTAATAATTTTATCAATAGCTTCTTTGCGATCTTCAGACGAAACTTTAAAAATAAAATTGCTCTTGTTACTCATAATTAGCTTAAATGATAAAGTTGATCGGTTAATTCTGAAAACTTTTCTAATAATCTTTTTATTGACTCTTGATCGCCAGCTGTTTCACTCTCTTTTATCTGCCCCTCGATTAATCTTAATTGATTTAGAGTATATTCTCGTTTCAGATTCTTTATAATTGTCATGACCTCTTCCTTGGCTTTTTCCAAACTCAATTCTTCTACCGATTCGCTATCAATTAATAATGTTAGCTGATTTAAATATTCAGCTAACTCTTGGCTAATTGACTGCTGTAAACTTTGTATATAAAAATCTCGGTCTTGGGAAGACGAAAGAGTGGTCTTATTATACCAGACTATCAGTTCGGTGTAAAACTGCCTGGGTTTGGCGCCAACCAACGCCTCGGGGACTAAATTTTCCACCACATAAGCCAAATTATCTGGATATTTGAGAATAATCGCCAAGAGTTGCTCGCTCTGTTTCTGGAAACGAGACAAACCCTTTTTCTCGATAGCTAATTCCTTTTTAACTACTGACGGCACCCGGCTCGCTAGTTTAACCAAGGTTTCTCGTAAAATGTTTTCGGAGACCTTTACTGCCTCAGCCAACTGTTGCAGCCAATGAGTCTGCTCAACTTTGTCCACTAATTTAGCTATTATTGGCAATATCTTTTTAACTATCCCCTTTTTAACTTCGGGACTGGTTAAATCGGCACCATTAACTATTCGGCTAAAATAATACTCCATTATCGGCTGCGCGGTTTTGATTTTTCGTTGCCAAAGATCAACTGAATTATCTTTAATAAAATTATCTGGGTCTAGGCCATTAGGTAATTGGATAACCCGTACATTTAACCCACCCTGTAAAGCGACATCAATCCCCCGCTCAGACGCTAGCTGACCAGCTTGATCCGGATCAAAAGACAGGGCGACATTCTCTGAATAACGTTTTAAAAGCTTAACCTGGTCACCGGTCAAGGCGGTACCGCAACTAGCAACCACATTAGTGACACCAAACTGGTGCGAAGTAATAACATCCATATTACCTTCAACTAAAACCACTAATTGCTGTTTTTTGATTTCTTGTTTGGCTTTATCTAACCCAAAGAGGAGCTGCCCTTTATTAAAGATCATGGTCTGCGGCGTATTAATATATTTTGCCTCCTTAGCTTCCGGCTCCAAAGTTCGAGCCGAAAAACCGACTACCTGACTGTGATGATCTGAGATGGGAAACATTAGTCGATTACGAAAACGGTCATAAAACCCAGCTCCGCGCTCTTTTTTGACCGTTAGGCCAGCTAAAAAAATCTCGGGCTCAATGAACCCTCTTTTTTGTAAAAATTTGGCTGTATCATCCCAACTATCAGGAGCAAAACCTAATTGCCACTGATCAATAGTTAGTTGATCAACTTGCCTCTTGGCTAAATACTGCCGAGCACTAGCCGCTACTGGCGAATCTAATAGTACTTTATGATAATATTTAGCAACCAAACTATTAATATCTAATAATCTAGTCCGCTGACTGATAACAGCGGGATCTTGTTTTTGTAAAATCACTCCAGCTTTTTGAGCTAATAAACGTAAGGCTTCGGGAAATTCTACTCCTTCAATTTTTTGGATAAAAGTAAAAATATCACCACCCTCGGCGCAGCCAAAACAATGCCAAATTTGTTTATCGCGAGATACCAAAAATGACGGCGTTTTTTCGGTATGAAAAGGACATCGAGCTTTCCAATTGGTCCCCACTTGCTGCAATTTGACATACTCTTGAACTAAATCAACGATGTCAATCTTAGATTTTATTTCATCAGTCGGCGTTAGCATAATCACTCCTTTAAAATTTAGGGCTGTAAAATATCCTCGATTCGGCCGTCGACAGAAATTATTACTTCTTGAACCGTCGCGAACTGCTTAAGCGTCTCGGTGATCTCCGACCTAATCGCTGTTACTCGGCAAGAACCGCCCAGCCCGCCTTCTAACTCCTGACTTAAATCTACTGTAGCGACTCCGTCCGTAATCGTCAATTTTTGGATCTTAACCCCAGGATTAATCGAGGTAAAAAAACCAGCCTGAATTTCGCTGGATAATGGTCCAGCTAATAATTGTTCCAAAGCGGCCCGCGCCACGGCCTGAGTTTTGGGCACCTGGCGATCAACTGCAAAAACTTTGCTGCAAGACGATTCTGGATCTAATTTACTATTGTTAAAATAGACTCTGACCATACTCGTCTCTGAGCTAGCCAACTGAAGTGGAATCTGTACCACCGCGTCATTAGCTGATAAATCAGAGGGATTATCTTTAGCTAGAACTAAAACGCCATCACTAGATTGAGCAACAGTAAAATTTAAACTAGCAATAAATGGCACCCAGTCTGTGGTCATCCAGCCACTCTGGGCCTCGGCTAATCCACTGGCTAAAACTTGGCCACTACTATCTAGTAGTTTGACTGGGAAACTGGCTTCAAAAAACCAAGTACCACGAGCCTGACCGCTAATTTCCAAGGGACTGGTTACTGTGGCACCCGTCGCTGGTGCAATCACTTGAATTTGGTCACTAATCCTATCAGAGCTATTAACCGCCAATTGACCACAAGGTGTAACCGGCTGCGACGCGCTGGGATTACCACGCTTGACCCACTGACCAGCTTGGCAAAACCAGGTATCTTCATCGCCAGTAGCTAAACGCGAAACAACCACCAAAACAGCTAAAATAACCACACTAATTAATAGGCTGATAGTTAGTTTATTTTTCATATTGTTGATTAATCATCCTGGGTTGGCTTTTTGTCTCTGAGTAAATAAAGCCCAACGTAGCTAAGCGGCGTATAGAGCGCACCCATCACTACCTTATATATCCACCAAGGAATAATAATCATTATCATGGTTTTAAACGAATAAATACCGGCAAAGGCAACAATGGTAAAAATAACCGAATCGACGAACTGAGACCAGACATTTGAAAGGTTAGAGCGAAGCCAAAAATATTTATTACCCCACTTTTTCTTGAACAAAAAGAATGAGAAGACGTCTTGATATTCAGCCATAATAAACGCCAATAGAGAAGCAACCGACATTCTAAAGGAAACACCAAAAATCTGATTATAGCTGTCGTGCGCCCACATTCCGTCTGGTGACCAAGGCAAAAAATACGAGATAACCGTGTACAGAATAAATAACGCCGTGCTAATAAAACCAGCCCAAACAAACATTCTAGCTAATGGCTTACCATAAACTTCGCCAATTACATCCGTCATTAAAAAAACAATCGGGAAGGAAAAGACCGCTACCGACAAATGAGTGCCAAAGAAAAACGGCATCAATTTTAGGCCTAAAGTATTAGCCGCTACTAACGAGGTAATGTACAAAGAAAGCGCGATTAAAACCTTACCGATGTTTTTGGCATCTAATATCGCCAAAGAAGAAATGGCTGAGTTTGGTTGATCTTTCACTTGATCCATAGTTATATTTTTATTAATTTATTCAAGTTGAGGCACTCGGCGTCAGAGCCTCCGACTAAATTATGTCGGTTTGTTGCCGGTAAAGATACAATACCTGATCAATCCTTTGTCGGCCATTCTATAACACTCAAACCCAGCGGTGGTGTTAATAAAAAACTTTTGCAATCGAAAAAATTTTACAAATCTATATGGTAATATAGAAATTTTATGCAATCGGTAAAATGATGGAAGAACATTCTCGGTTATGTCTTGTTCTTTTATATCTTCGAACCCAGCCTCTTTAATAATTTTTGTAAATTGGTCGTGCCGAAAATCTTTTAGCCCGATCATTGCCGAGCCTTCTATGACGGTATCAAGCATTTTCTTTTCCCACTCGGAGAACTCTTCATCAGGCGCAATAGTGTATTCAAAAAAAGCTATCTTACCACCGGGCTTCAAAACTCGAAAGAATTCTTGGAGTGTTTTTCGAATATCAGGAGAATGAGAAAGCGTCTCAGTGGTATAAATCGCATCAAAATAATTATCAGGAAAATTTGTAAACGAATAGTCCATCATCTGATAATCGGTTTTATCTTGAACGCCGAGTCTACTTGCTAATTTCCGAGCTTTTTTAATTTGAAAAAGAACGATATTGATCCCAAAAACTTTTGGTCCGTATTTTTTAGCCAGATACGTTGAAACAACACCTTGTCCGCATCCAGCGTCTAAAACAATCTGCCCATCGCTTAGCTCTAAATTCTTCGCCACTAAATCTTGCAAAAAAAACTGCGCTTCTTTCTCGCTGATGTCTGCTTTTCGGCTGGGGTAATAACCAAGGTGTATTGACCCCCGAAGGATGTAATCATATCCGAGCCTTGACTCCAGACTTGAGTAGTACTTAAAAACTTTTTGCTGATCAGTATTCATAGTAAATCTTCAACAGAAATGTTCAAGGTCTTAGCGATCTTTGAAAAACACTTTGGTCAGCCATGCCGATGAAAAATTGTCTTGGCGGAGAGGGCGGGATTTCCGCCTCCCCTTCAACTCCCCCGATATGCATCGGGGTCGCTCAGGGTCGTTGCCCTGGGTCCGCCCGCGGCGAACCCGTTCGAATCCCCTCCACATCTTAACGGAAATCTGCCGCCCACAAAAGTGGGCGTCAAATTTCCATCGGAGAGGGCGGGATTCGAACCCGCGGTGAGTTTCCCCACACACGCTTTCCAAGCGTGCGCACTAGGCCTCTATGCGACCTCTCCAAGATAAATAAATGCAAAGGTATTCTAGCTTATTTCCGCCAATTTTTCAATAATCAAAAAGCGACGGAACTAACCGTCGCCCTTTAAGACTTAAGCTAAGTTATTTGTTTAAATCAGTAATTAAAGCTTCAAATTCGGCTTTCTCGGCAGCTAAATCATCAGCGCTCTCATGACCATTGCCAACTCGATAGTATTTACAGCCAAAAACAAAAGTGGGAATTGAACCATTAGGATTAAACTCCTGGTAAACCGCTTGAGCCGCCGCCGGAAAAGTTGTTTCTACTGCTGGAGTTAAAGTATCATCGCCAGTGTCTATTTCCCAGTGATAAGCAACAATCTGACCAGCCGCCACGGCCTTACTGACTACCGCGTCAAAAGTATCCTTAATCCAAGTGCAATGGGGACACCAAGTGGTGGTAAATAAATAAACTACCGGCTTACCATTTTCCTCGCAAATCTCGGCATTCTTTTTTTCGGAAAAAGTAGTAATACCAGTTACTGTTGTCGCCTGTGATTCAACTCCTAAATTCTGAGACGGAGTCTGGACATTAACGACCGTACCACTATTGTCCGGCGTGGCTGTTTTATCAACAGTACTCAAAAATAAAAGACTAAAAGCAATCACACCCACGATTGCCAAACCAGCAAATAGACCAAACAAAAAACTGGTCTTAGTCGTATTGGGGGCTACATTTTTGTTGTCAGCCATAGTTTTATAAAGATTATCTTTTTATTAATTTAATTAATCTGTTGATTCTTTCTAAAAATTTTTCATTTAGTGAGACCAAAAGTAGACCAATTATACCAACTAGACCAAAGAGCGTCAAATCTAACCGCCAATTGCCCAAACTAAACCAACTGACGGAAATTGTCTGTTCTGCTTCATAGGTATTACGATCCTGATCCTCAACTTTTAATTTTACTAGATAGGTCCCAGCTTTTCTGTAACTATGTCTAACTAGCCTCTCAGTGGATTGGCGCCCATCACCAAAATCCCAAAAATAAGTATAATTATCCAGCTGATCATCAACGACATTAGTTTTAAAAGCATAGTCAGCCCAACCTTTTTTAGTATAAACAATACTCACCTGACCAGTTAAGTCGAAAGCACCAAACTGTCCCAAGACACGCCAATCTACGCCAGCCGACTGGTTAGGATTGGCTAGCTCATTCGTTAAAGCTTTTTCCACTATTACTGGCTTAAGTTCGGTTTTAGGAGCCGAGTTAACATTGAGCGGCATCGGATTAGAAAGATTGCTGGGAAAATTAACTGGCGGTGGCGGTGTTTCTCGAACCGGTTCGGCTTGCCACTTATTAGAATCTAAGGGATAAAGATCTTGACCATCATTATGACCATCGCCATCAGTATCCGGATTTTTCGGGTCGGTTCCCCAGGCTTCTTCTTGAGTGTCAACTACGCCGTCATTATCATCATCAGCATCTTGATTATCCCCGACTCCATCATTATCAGTATCAATATCAGGCGTAATCAGACCGGTCTGCTCTGTATTATTATCTGGCTTTTGGTCTTCATGACCAGCGATTATCACCTCAACCCGGATATTAAATGTCGAGGACGGAATGGTAAAATCAACCCAAGCATCATCATATGTACCGCTAACTGCTGATATCACCTGCGAAGTGCCGATTAGCTTATCACCAAGATAAAAACTAACATAGCCCTGAACATCTTCGGTGCCATGATTACTGACTCGGGCAATAATCCGGTTTTCTTTGCCAGCGATAAAACTGGGCTTACTAAATCTAATATCCGAATGATTAATAGCTAAATCATACTCCAATGCCGCCAAGGCATTAGTTGGCAAGAGTAGAAATAACCCTATTGCGCAATAAAAAATTTTCTTCATATATAACTAAACTTTCAAGAATATAAACGCCTTTGCTACAAAGAAATAAATTATAATACCCTCAGATCCTTTAACGTCTTTTTAAACTGCAAAATAACGGCCCGCGCTGTATTTTTATCTAGTTCAAAATCAGTCTCATGAACTAAACGATTACGAATTTTATGTGCCCACCAAACCTGACGAATTTTTGGCGAAGTGACACTAACAACTTTAAGCCTTTCACCCATTGTTTCACCAGCGATTCCTAGTGATTTAAGAGTATAATCCAACAACTTGTCGGCTTCCATTATTGCCAACTGCCAATAACTAGCTGAATCCTTATTAATTAATTCCTCAATCTCCTGCCACTTTTTCTGGATCTGTGCTCGGCTAAAACTAGGCAAACTCGGCCGTTTAATATATCTAACGACCAAATAGACTAAAAAGAACAAAACTACTAAACCAATGCCAGTTAAGATTAAATAATCAAAATAATTTAGCTCAATTCTCATAGCTCTGGTTTAGACCTATGCCAATCAGTCGTCAATTGGTACTGATGGCCAACACGCAAGACCAACTCTTCACCCAACTGCGGTCCAATAATTTGTAAACCCACCGGTAGATTGCCAACAAAGCCGCAGGGTACTGATAGACCGCACATTCCAGCCACGCTGGCCGGCGTTAAATACATATCAGCCAGATACATCGACAGTGGATCGTCCAACTTTTCACCCAAATTAAAAGGTAAAAATGGCGAAACTGGAGCTAAAAGAACGGAGACTTTTTTAAAAATATTTTCAAACTCTTGTTTAATAATTGTTCGCACTTTCTGCGCCTGGGTGTAATAAGCATCATAATAACCATGAGATAAAGCAAAAGTGCCGATCATAATCCGCCGTTTTACTTCTTCGGGAAAACCCGTCCGCCGAGAAAAAGCATAAGTTTGGGTTAAACTTTTAGCTTCTTGATTACGCACGCCATAGCGAATACCATCCAACCGAGCTAGGTTGGCGCTATCCTCACAGGGCACAACAACGTAATAAACAGCCAATGCATATTTAGTGTGCGGTAAAGAAACCTCCACTACTTCGGCACCCAAATCTTCTATCTGTCTAATGGCTTCATTAATCACCACCCGAGTATCCTCATCTAAACCCCTAGCAAAATATTCTTTAGGTAAACCGATTTTAAAACCCTTAATATCATTCTCAATCTCTTTGGTATAGTGCGGCACCGATTTATTAAGAGTCGTTGAATCTAGTTTATCCACGCCCGCCATCACTTCCATAATCGCCGCCACATCCCAAGCGCTCTTAGCCATTGGACCAACCGTATCGAGCGACGAGGACATGGGCATAATGCCATAACGCGAATTACGGCCGTAGCTGGGTTTAAGACCAGTGATATTACAAAAAGAAGCCGGCTGGCGGATCGAGCCGCCAGTATCTTCGCCAATGGCATAGATACAACTGTCAGCCGCCACGGCCGCGGCACAACCGCCAGAAGATCCACCAGAGACTTTACTTAAATCCCACGGATTTTTTACCGGACCATATTGCGAATTCTCATTAGAAGCGCCATGACCAAAAGCATCACAATTATTTTTGCCAATAATCACCCCGCCAGCTGCCTTGATCTTTTTAATCACCGTGGCATCATAAGGCGGAATATAGTTATCTAAAATTTTAGCCGCAGCCGTGGAACGCAAACCTTGGGTGCAAATAGCATCTTTAACTGCCAAGGGTACACCAGCTAACCAACCAATCTCTTCACCGGCCTTAATCTGTTTATCTACTTCCCCGGCCGATATCAAACTCTCTTTTTCGGCTACGGTAATATAAGCGTTAAGCTGGGGATTAACTTTTTTGATTTGGGCTAAGCACTCTCTAGCCACTTCTTGAGCACAAAAATCTTTTTTTCTGAGGCCCTGATGAATCTCTTTAATTGTCAGTTCATTTAATTTCATTGACTTTTTAACTTTATAACTTTCAACTTGTTACTTTTTTTATTTATTCTTCGCCTTCAAAAACTCCCCTGACTTTAATTAGGTTGTCTTGATGCTCCGGCCAATTGTCCTTAATTGACTGACTAACCAACGGATCTTTGGTCGCTGATTCGTCAGCGCGGCTAACATCTTCTAGCCCAGTCACCTGAAAAGTCGGCGCCACTTTGCTCGTATCCACTTCTTTAAGCTGTTCGACATAATCTAAAATCGCCGAAAGTTGTTTGGCAAATTTCTTTTTTTCATCGGCAGTTAGATCAATTGCCGCCAGCTTGGCAATATGTTCAACGTCTTTTTGACTTAATTTCATAAAATAAACAAAATAAAGGTTAGACTTATTATAACAAACTTAGGTTGATTAATAAATACGATCATCTGCCTCACCCATTGACATAAAACAAGAAACTAACTAAAGTAAAATATTAACCAGAAAACTACTTCCCAAGCCCAAAGGAGGGCAAAAAAAATGAAATCAGTTACCATTGTCAGCGCTATTGGTAGGTCGGCAACACCGCACCTACAGATTAACCAAGACTACTACGACACCCTGGCAGAGTTGATCAAGACCCAACTCGCCAGTCCTCAGATCGCGATCAAGATTGTGTCTGATATCACCGCGCTGGAAGTCTTGCCCTGTGGTCAAAACAAACTCCAAGCCGTGATCTTTGTCTCCAGCGGCATGCTGGACGAAGCCAAACAGCTTCGCCAGCAACACCCCGAACTCACGGTGGTGGTGTTGAGCGGTGAGATTCCGGCCGGCGAGATCGTTCACATTAACATCGGCTGGGGGCTATCCCCGGAGATATTTCAACGAATCGTCAGCGCCGCCAACTGACCCCTACGGACAGCCCAGCCTGCCCGTTCTTTTTATTTAATGTCAAAACCTTTATTGCTCTTATTCAGATAGTGTGGTTAAATATAAAATCACGTCGGAAAAGGAGGGAGAATCAAATGCTAATTGCCATCGTCGAGCAAACCAACCTCAACAACCAAACCGACCAGCGATACACCGGGATGATCGAAAATCTCAGCCAGCGGCTCGCCGATCATGACAACATCATCGTCCAGGTGATGCCAACGGTTGAAATGGCCAAAAGAATGATCACTCAAATTAGATTTTCCGCCATCATCTTTGTTTCGGGCTATATGGTTAAACCGGCTCGAGAGCTAGCCCTGGCGATTCGTCGCCAAGGTCTGACCACCAAGGTCATTACGCTCGAAGGGGCGATGGTGGTCGAAGCCCAAATGAATGAGCCGATCATCCGACTCGACAAGGTGGCGGCATCAGCCAACAACTGCCGAGAACTCATCCGGGCCATCTGCCGGGCAAACTGACGGACAGCTCCTTCGCTGCCCGTTTTTTTATTTGACGACCTTATTAATCTTTGTTAGTTTACTAAAAGAGCGAACATTTATTTTTGGCGAAAACAATGGGCTCGCTGGGAAATGAGACTAAGTCTTTAGGAGAACTGCCGACCTCCTATCCGGTAACCCATCCCCCACCGGAATTTCCTGGTAACCCGTTCTGCCCGTCGGCGGCTTCAGGCCGGGGGCTGCTGGAGGGTTATCGTTTTTGCCAATTTGTGGGTGTTTCTTCCACCCGCGATTGCCACACCAAACTTTAGAAGTCTTAGCGAGGTCTGGGGCTCATAACCCCGGTTGAGGTCCATCGCTCGGCCTCATTGCCAGGGACGCAAATTCCCTCTTCTGGAGTGGCTCAGGATTCCGACCCTTGGTCAACGGAATCCTTTTTGTTTTTTATAAATAACACACAGTCCATAGTACCCAGTACACAGATATAAGAACCCACCGACGGTGGGTTTTGATTACTATGGACTAGGTACTCGGTACTGTGGACTATTCTAAGAGATTCAAAAATTCTTGCTCACTGATTATTCCGACACCCAACTCTTTAGCTTTATTGTATTTACTACCCGGCGCTTTCCCGGCAATTACATAATCAGTTTTTCTAGACACTGACTCGCTAATCTCGCCGCCGAGTGCCCGGATTTTAGCCTTAGCCTCATCACGACTTAGACTAATCAAGCTACCAGTCAAAACAAAATTTTTACCCGCCAATTTTCCACTGTGGACTGTGGACTGTGGACTGTGGACTTTTATGCCCAGCGCTTGCAGCCGCTCGATCAACTTTAAATTTCTTGACTCCCGAAAATAATTAACTATGCTTTCCGCTACTACCCCGCCAATATCTGACACAATTTGCAATTCTTCAAGCTTAGCCTGGCTTAATTTTTTAATATTTCGAAAATGATTAGCCAAATTAATGGCCGTCTCTTCGCCAACGTTTTTAATCCCTAAAGCATAAATAAATTTAGCTAGTTCAATTTTTTTACTTTGGTTAATCGCTTTAATTAGATTTTCGGCTGACTTTTCGGCAAATCGCTCTAGCGGCTCCAGGTCACTTAGCTCCAGTCGAAAAATATCGGCGGCATCTTTAACTAAATCTTCATTCATTAATTGCTCCACAATCCTCTCGCCCAGTCCATCAATATCAAAAGCCTTGCGGGAAACGAAATGAATTATTTGCGCTTTTTCTTGGGCAAAACACTGCGGATTAGTACAAAATATGCCAACACTTTTATTCTGTTTTTTGTCACTAATTTCCTGCCGTTTAACCGCTGAGCCGCAGATTGGACAATGTATCGGCATTCTAAATTCTTTTTCGGCGCCGCTCCGTAGCTTAGGCAAAACTTCCACCACTTCCGGAATAATTTCGCCAGCCTTGCGGATGACCACCGTGTCGCCGATTTTGACTCCCAAGCGCCTAATTTGTTCTTCATTATGTAACGTCGCCCGCTTAACCGTCGTACCCGCTAGTTTAACCGGCCGCAGATGGGCCACTGGCGTCAATGTGCCTAAACGACCAACCTGAATTTTAATATCTTCAATCACAGTTGTTACTTTTTCCGCCGGAAATTTAAAAGCGACGGCCCAACGCGGGGCTTTACCAATATAGCCAAGTTTTTGTTGATACTCACGCTGATTAACTTTCACTACAATCCCATCGATCCAATAAGCCTGCTTGGTCCTTTTTTGACTCCACTCCTGCCAAAATTTTAATATTTGGTCTAGATCCTTACACAAACAATAATGCTGATTGATTTTAAAACCCAATTTCTCTAGACCAACCAATTCCTCAAGCTGAGTCGACGGTAGGCTCTCCTGACCACCAGACCAATCATATACAAAACAATCAAGTTTGCGATTGGCAACTATTTGCGGATTAAGCTGACGGATCGTGCCGGCCGCGGCATTGCGCGGATTGGCAAACTCAGGTTCGCCCCGTTCTCTTCTGTCTTGATTAATTCTTTCTAGTTGTTCAGACGAAAGCCAAACTTCACCTTCAACAATCACATCGACTGGTTGTTTAAGCTCCAGCGGAACGCTATTAATCGTCTTAATATTTTGAGTAACATCTTCACCGATCAGACCATCGCCACGCGTCGCCGCTAATTTTAACTGGCCTTTGACATAAGTAAAAACAATATGCAAACCATCTATCTTTAGCTCACAACAATATTCTAAAGACGGCCGGCGGCCAATCTCTTTTTCCAAAATTTTTAGTATCCGTTCTTGCCAATCAGCTAACTCAGTTTGATTAAAAACATCATTAAATGACCATTGTCGAACAACATGCTTAACTTTGGTAAATTTAGCCAAAGGCTGACCGCCGATCCGTTGGGTTGGCGATGTCGCACTCCGAAATTGAGGATATTTAGCTTCTAAGTCTTTAAGTTCAATAGTTAATGAATCATAAACTTCGTCTGAGACCGCTGGATCATCCAAGACATGATAACGATAGCGCAAATCATCAATCTGCTTTCTTAGCTTGGCAATTCTCTCTTTAGCTGATTTGAGATTAATTAGTTCAACCATAATTTTATTTCCTGCTTAATCTACACCAAAATACATTAGGTAGGCTGATCTTTATCAATCATTATTATCCCTGGCTAATAATACTGGTTTCTGAAAATAAAATATAATCAAAAATATCTAAATCGGGTAATTGGCGTGGCATAGTCACCAAAATTTTCTGGCGACTAGAACGATAAAAACCCTGCGAATCGAGCAAAATACGACTAGGGATATTAACTTGCTCTTGACCAGCTAAATCAGTGTAAGCCCGAACAACTAAATTACTGACTGAACATTCATTAACACCAAGACTAACGGCTTTAAATTTGGCTCTAATAAATTCCGAATCTTGGGGAGCCGGACCAGTTATTAATTCAATTTTATAACCATCAGCACCGTTATTAAGAGTACCCGCTGGTAGATAAACTTCTTGATAGGTATCGCCCCAAGATTCTTGATTTTGCCAATCTGCCCAACCAACTAACAGCGGACAATCTTGGCTATCCGCCCACAACCGGATAGTCTTAATACTTGGTGGATCATCTTCTTCCTCCTCTAGGCTATAAAGATCTAACTGATAATATTCATTCTGTCTTAAATCTAGAGTAATATTTTCTTCTTGATCGCTGTAAGTTCTTAACAAACGTCCCAAATTATCAGGAAAGGTTAAATCTAATTCTAAATTAGTAAAATCGTCCTCTTGCCTGATCTGGTAGAGACCATTTTCTAATCCGGACTCGGCAATATACCAAGCCGGCAACGCCTCATCGATGTAGCGACTTTGTCTTAGAGCCTGCACAATAAATTGGCTTAAAAATGTAACCGTCAAAACCAACGTCGATACCACCAATAAGGATACAATCAATATGTTGCCGTCATTTTTTTTGTCTAGATAAAACATATTTAACGTTTATAAACCCGACTGGAAGCCGTGGTCTGCAAAAAAAGGCTATCGGGCGCATCTGGTAAGGTAGAATTTAATTCTAAATAAATTGTTACTCGCGGTTGGATATTACTGGCGTAACCCTCTTCACTCATCTCAAACGGATCTTCAAGCGGATAAACATAAAAAATTAGTTTACTCACCTCCAGGCTATCACTAGTCAATGACTCCCAGCTGGCACCACCGTCGAAACTAACTTCCACACAATGGACTACCCCAGCGGGACAGCCGGAGCCGAGATCGGCACTATCCCCTTGTCGGAAATAAATTTGGCTATTTAAATCGTCGGTCAAATGAAGCTCATGATTAATTATTCCAGTCGGCCAACTGGGAGAGTACTCTATTAGTCTAGTTCGAACTTGCTGAGTAATCTTAGCCATGATCAGTTGACCCTCGGCTAGAACTTTTTGTTCAGTTAATATTCTTCTCTCTGAACGTTGCGACATTGAAAAAATATCAATAACCACCAATAGAATTAAAGAAAATAAAGAAATCGCAACTAATATTTCTATTAACGTTAACCCTTGCTGACTTTTAAGTCCTCTAGCTAACATTTATTTCCAATTATATAAATAATCTTGGAGTGAAAAAAACTTAGGAACACCCTTTATTTCAATAGCCACTTGAGAAATAATCTTTAAACCAATTATATTGTCACTAACTGGGTCACAAATTTGAGGTGGTAAGGCAGTATCACAAACCGGATCAATAGTAATCAAGCGATAATAATCAAGCGGCGTGGCATTATTATTGGGATCATAACTAATATAACGATTGCCCAACGCGGTTTCATGGTTATAAAGCCTGGCCTGAGTGATATTATTAATACTAAAATCAATGCTCAGCTCACCGGTCAAATAATCCATATTAACTACCCCCTCATTATCATTGGGATTAAGCAATCCGTCGCTCCAAACTTGATCGGGATCTAGCCAATTACTATCGCGGATATTTCTAACCAACTCGATACCCTCGCGAGCTAACTGATTACCTAAAAGTTGGACTTCAATATCGGCCTGAGCTTTATTATTTATAACCAGCAACCCTAAAACCGATATTAAAAAACCAACTACAATTCCGGAAACTACTACTACTTCCAAAATTGTCTGCCCCCTTTTATTTAATCTACTCATACTTAATTTTGTAATTGCCCAGTCAATGAATTTAAAATAATCTGTTTGGTTTCAGCCAGCGGCGTATAAGTTATATTAATGGTTAAACTAGTCTGACCACTAACCGCACACTCATCAGAAAAATTAATCTGCGAACCGCCAGACAAAAAAACAATCTGACAGCCAGCAGCTGGGCTTAGATCGACCTTCTGCCAACTAACTGTTTTAACCAATTCGGCGTTATTAACTAGAACTTGATAACCATGTGCTTGCAAAACTAGAGAATAAAATTCGGGATTAACTATTTCACCATCAGGTAATTTAATGTTGGTGCCGGCTAACGCTCTAGTTTTTAAATCAATAATCTCACCTTCTAACTGTTTAGTAATCAGGTTGAGCTCTTTCTCCTGCTGGCCGCTATTATAGTTAGCCAAAACTAAGGTTGCCATGCCCATAATAATCATAACTGAAACTATCAATTCAATTAGAGTAAAACCATTTTTTTTGTCTAGAACCATAGATACCAATTTAATATTGCTTGACCATAAAATAAACAAAAGAAAGTACTCGAGGTTAAAAACGTGCCAAAAGGAATGGCTGATGACCAACTTTTATTTTTTGATAAAATTAACATGACACCAACAATGGCTCCAGTTACATAAGCCAAAATTAGAGCGATCAACACTTGTGGCCAACCCAAAATTACTCCAATCAAAAATCCCAATCGAATATCGCCGCCGCCGATCCAACGACCACGAGAAATTATAAACTGCAAAGAGAAAAAACCCGCCACTATTATACCGCCCAGAATCAAGCTCCAGAATGAATAGCCAATTATTAAATTAAAAATCAAACTTAAAATAATCGCTGGCCAAACCACTCGATCTAAAATTAGATAGTATTTTAAATCATAAATAAAAATAATGATCAGGAAGAGGCTAATAACCGAATAAAAAAAAGTCTGATAGCTCAACCCCCACTGTCGATAAACTAGGACAAAGACCACTGCCGTTACCAGCTCAACTAAGGGATATTGCCAAGAAATCTTTTGACGACAATAACGACAACGAGCTCTTAACGCTAAAAAGCTTAGTATCGGGACCAGGTCCCAAAAAGCCAACGGCTGGTGACAATGAGGACAAATTGAATGCTTAGCGAAGATACTTTTATTAACAAAAAATCGCCAAATTAAGGCATTAATAAAACTACCGAAGATCAGCCCAAGAATAAAAAAAATAATTACCATATTATCCTAGATTATAGCATTTTTTATCACTTTAGACTAACTAAAAACCCCCACTAATTGGGGGCTATTTAGTTCTATCCAGCAATCAAAATTCTAGAGACAAGTAGTATTGGCGAAACCATTTTCTGATAAACAGGTTGGCCCAGCATTCAAATTGCCAGTGCCGCTCTCCAAATATAGCCAAACATCGAAACCCTGACCACTATCAGTCTGGTTATAAGAATAATTACAAGTCGCGGTCGCTCCACTAGTACATTCGCTAGCTGGTTGGCTAGGATCCTGAGGGATATTAGCCATATAAACCGTACCGGCGGTAGTCGCTGCCACTCCATTAGTCTGACTCACCGTGTCACAAGCGTTACCACCACAATCAGAACCGGTACCCAGTTCTAAAGTAGCACCCGTCGGATAAACAGCTTGATCATTGTAATACATCTCTAGAGCCGTTTTAAGTTGAGCCAAGTCACCTAAACGTTTAGCATCTCGCGACTTTTGACGAGCGCTTTGCAGAGAGACTACAGCCAAAGTTGATAGTAAACCGATAATAGCGATAACTACCAACAACTCAATTAACGTAAAACCTCGAGATTTATTCATAGATAGTTTCACCTCCTCTCTTTTTACACGACTCTTAGTCTCAAAGACTTCATAATCGCCGTAAAAAGAAATGTTTATTATTTATTAATTATTTATTAATAACTACATTATAACATTTTTAAACGCTACCAGCAAGACGATACATGGGTAAAATCATCGCTGCCACCACCAAAGCAACGCCGGCACCCATCAAAATAATTACTAAAGGCTCAATCAAGCTCACTAAATTATTGATGCTATTATTGACCTCCCGACTATAAAAGACAGCAATATTCTCTAAGACTTTATCTACCCGACCAGTTCGCTCACCAATGTCAATCATTTCGGTTACCATATAGGGTATAACGATTTCTTCAGCTAACACGGCGGCAATTGGACTGCCGTTAGCCACTTCTTTAGCCGTCTTAAAGACTAGTTTTTTATATACTGTGTTGCTCATCGAGTCAGCTACTGTTTCTAAAGAATTAACGATGTCCACACCGCCCTTAAGCAAAATGCTCAAACTGGTAGTGAACCGAACAATATAAATATCATTCAACACTCCACTCAAAATCGGAATCTTTAATTTTAACTGATCCCACCAATTTTTGCCCTTGGTAGTTTTAATTAAAAAATAAAAAGCTAAACCAAATAAAAAAATAAAAATACACAGTAACCACCAATAAGCAGCAAAAAAGTTGCTGACTGCAATAATTATTCTAGTACTTAATGGCAACTCAACATTAGCTTCTTGCAGAATAACCATCATCTTGGGCACCACAAAAGCCATCATAAAGATAATAATAGCTACCAACATAACGAAAATAAAAGACGGATAGATCAACATCGAACGAATCTTAGAATATAGATCATATTCTCTTTCTTTCTGATCCGCCAAATATTCCAAAACCTCGTCTAATTTACCCACGCGTTCACCAGTCCGAACCAAATTAATATAAAAACTATCAAAAATATCGGGGAACTCAGCTAGGGCTTCAGAAAGACGGGCGCCACCCTCTACTTTATCGGCAACCTTAGAAAGAACCATTTTGAGTCGCTGATTTTGAGTCTGACGACTTAATGTCTGGAGTACCCCAACCATCGGTAAATTAGAGGTTACCAAGATAGAAAAACGCCGAGATAGAATCATTAAATCTTTATCCGAAACTCGTCCCAAAAAAGGCAACTTAGTAAAAAAAAGCTGACGTTTGGCAGTCAACCTTAAAAAAAATATTTCGTAACCATGTTCTTCCAAAATATCTTTAGCGGCCAACTCACTGTTGGCTTCGACCAAACCCTTAAAAACCCGGCCTTGATGGTCTCTAGCTTTATAGCTAAAAAAAGGCATAACCAATTATTGATTTTTATCCCGCAGAACGGTCTTAATTTTGTCTACTACCTCTGATGGCATAAAGTGAGCTTTAATCAAATAACCCTCGGCGCCGCGCTCAAAACCCTTCTTAACATCATCTTTCTGACCAAGATTGGTCAACATAATTACTGGGATACTCTTGGTTTTAGGATCGGCTTTAACTTTTTCCAAAACTTCAAAACCATCCATCTTGGGCAGCAAAATATCCAACAAAATAATGTTGGGCATTTTTTCTTTGCTCAGTCTCAAACCCTTCTCCCCGTCGTCAGCGGTTACTACATTAAACCCCTCAATCTCAAACTTAGTTCGATACATTTCGGAGAGAAAGTTGTCGTCCTCCACTAAAAGGATAGTATACTTTTTATCATTTTGAGCCATATTGATATTAATTTAATTAATTAATTCTATATTTACTCTTGGGTAACTCGTAACACTTCCTCAACAGTAGTCAGGCCAGCTAAAGCACTAACTAAGCCATTTTGCAATAAAGTCATCATCTTTTGCCGCTGCATTTCTTTTTTAACCTCAGCAAAATTATAACCCGAGACGATCAACTGTTTGAGCTCGTCCGTTACCTTCAAGATTTCAGCAATTGCTTTCCGGCCTTGGTAGCCAGTATTACCACAATATTGGCAACCAGCGCCTTTATAAAAAATCAAATTATTAGCATCAACTCCGGACGGTAAAAATTCTACTGGTAAAGTCTGCAGTTCTTTTTTGATGATCTTCATTAAATATTCCGGAATCTCAGTCGGCTGGCGACAGTCAGAACAAACTTTCCTCACTAGACGCTGAGCAATAACCAAATTTAAAGTCGAAGCCAATAAGAACGGCTCAACACCCATATCAATTAACCGCGGTACTACTCCCAGAGAATCATTAGTGTGAATGGTAGAAAAAATCAGATGACCGGTCAAGCCAGCATGAATGGCCATCTCGGCAGTTTGCTTATCTCGGACTTCACCAACCATAATAATATTAGGATCTTGTCGCAATATCGCTCGCAGGCCAGAAGCAAAAGTAAAGTGAACTTCTGGTTTGATTTGTGATTGGTTAACTCCTTCTATATAAAATTCCACCGGATCCTCCAGCGTAACAATATTATTACTTTCTCGATCCAAAGTATTCAAAATCGAATAAAGTGTGGTTGACTTGCCCGATCCGGTTGGCCCGCTGATCAGAAGCAAACCATGAGGTCGTCGAATATTTTTATCAACGGTCTTGATATCCTCTTCGCTATAACCCAACTCAGCCAGTGTCGCCACCTTGTCGCCGGTATCTAAAATCCGCAAAACAACCTTTTCTTTGTCCAAGAGTGGCATAATCGAAACACGAAAATCAACCTTGCGTCCTTCAATATCCAAGCCAATTCGACCGTCTTGGGGCACTCTTGTTTCATCAATTTTGAGATTAGCTAAAACCTTAATCCGAGAAATGACTGGCGAATGAACGTAAGCCGGCAGCTTAATTGAAGTCCGCAAGACCCCATCAATCCGATAACGGACCCGACTCCCCTCGCTCAGTGGTTCGATATGAATATCAGAAGCGCCGCCATCGACGGCATGACGGATGATCACCGAAACAATTTTAGAAACCGGCGCCACCGAGATTATCGCTTCTACATCCTCCTCCTTGGTCTCTTTTTTCTTTTTCTTAACATCCTTCTCCTCCTCCGCTTCTTTGAGCGCCTGACTAACTTCTCGAGCTAAACTAGTATACTGCTCCAAAGCATCAGCCAAACTAGTAAAAGAAATAATCACGTATTTAACCTTTAGATTGTGTTGTTTAGCCAAAAAATCAATTGCTTCGATCGATCGAAAATTATAAGGATCAATCAAACCAACTTTAATAATATTACCTTCTTGGTTAATAGCTGTTAGTTGGTAATTATTAGCTACCGTAAATGGTACTAATTCTAAAATCTCACGACTAATTTTTTGACCCCGCAGATCAAGATAAGAAAAATTAGCACTCTCAGCTAGAGCAGCGAACAGATCTTCCTCTTTAACTAAATTTTGATCAACTAAAAAATGGAGTAGATCAACTGGTCGATTAAAGTTTTGGTGACTCAAATTAGCTAAATTATCAGGCGTAATCAAGCCCTTATCTTTGAACTCATTTAATAATTTTTCACCACCGCTAAAAATAGCCATAAATTAAACTAATAATCAAAAGCTTGAAAAACATTTGTTTTCCCCTTGATAATTGATGGAATATCCAATGGCTCGGCCAACCGCTTCAAAGCCAAGACTCGAGCGCCGTCAATTAATATTCGATCTAGGGCAACAGATTCCCAGCCGGCATTCTGGGCCGTAGCAATGCTAACCTGCATCACCGCGTCTTCGATCATTAATCCTTTCGAACTAGAATCTTGATGAGAATTTTTGTAAATTAAATAACCGGTGCCACCCAAAGATAAAATGATTAAAATAATCAAAATGGTATTTCTAGTAGTTTTAACTTGTTTTTGAATCAACATAAAAACAAAACTTTAGTTGCCGTAATAATAAGCGTTCAAGGTAATTAAATAGCTCTGCGCTTCGCCGCCAAAATTAATCGAGGCAATATCCATCAAACGTAAATTGCTTTCAATCAAAGCAACAACTTGTTTAAGTGCCTCATAATCACCATCTTCTAGATTTAAGGCGATCGTCAGTTTCTTAATCTCTTTTTCCTTAACCGTTTTAGTAACTGGCTTATTTGATGTCTGACTCGGATTATTTTCGGTTGGATTGGTCATCAAGGCAGTGCCACTAACCACGTTAGTTGGCTGACTGACCGAGAAAGAAGCTAAAGTCAACCCGGCTTGCTTGGTTAAAGTATCCAGTTGAACAATTAAGTTAGGAATATCGGCCTCTGTAGGCAAAATTTCGTTAATTTTGGACAAATCGCCGGCTGAAAATTCATTATATTTAGCGATAATCTCCTCAATTTCAAAGGCTTGTTTTTTTAAACCGTTTAGTTTTATTATTGCCGTTTGCTCACTAAAATTTTTCAGGTTCTCCCGCTGCAGCTGAGGTTTAAATAAAAAAGAATAAAATGATAGAGAAACAACTGAAATAATAATAATAATAAACCAATAAAAATATTTATTTAGATAGTAGAGCGGCCGATTTTCTTTTGGCTGGTTTGGTGTATTCATAAGTAGACTAAGGCTTTAAGAAAAAATCTGGTTTTAAATTTAATTCTAAATTAAATAAAACCTCAGTAATTTCTTCCTCTGGTTCGTTAATTTTTTTATTATCTGGAGAATCAAGAACTATTGTCTTCATTGAAGCGGTGTTAAAGGTCACTTGGCTAATTTGATCGGTCGCCTCTTCAAAAACAGCAATCTGCTTGGCAGCAGCCAAATAATCCTTAGCGACGACTGAGAGGATAACTCGCCCAGCACCATCGACGGTCAAATTTTTATAATAAACCTCAGGAACAGTTTGGGCTTCCAAAAACTGAAAAAGACCAGACCAATAATAATGGTTGCTAACAATCTGACCCAAAGAAGTCAGTTGCTTATCTAAAGCCACAATCTTATCTTTCTGGGTCTGATAATCCTGCAATTTTTGATTAAATTGAGTAATCTTGGCATCAGTCTCCTGGCTCTGACCGGATAGATAACTCTGGTAATAAATCAAACCAAAATAAACAGCGGCCACCGCTACTACGTAAACCACCAAAATAACCAATGACTTTTTAATCTTTGAATAAAGCTCTGGATAATAAACAATTAGTAACTGTTTAGTTAAATCAACTTCTAACGAACCAAAATCTGGATGATCAACTTTTTCTGGTAAGTGCAATCTTTCCGTTTTATTTTTATCTTCATGGTTGCTAACCGGTGGCACTAACGATGGTTTGGTAACCGACGGCTCGTTAATTTTAATCTCTTTAGGCTTAGCCGCTAACTTTTCTGTATTTTTATCAACCGATGTTGTAACCCGTCGCTTACCAAAAAGACGACGCCACCAGCTGTCTTTGGAAGTTTTGTCGTTTTCAATTTTTTTATTAAGCAACGAGTCGGGGGTTAAACTTATTTTTTCATTTTTGGATTGGTGCTCTACCGGCGGCTCAGAAATTAAAACTGATTTAGCTGGCTCTAGTGGTCCAAGAGGCGTTATTCGGGCTGGCTCTTTAGGTGGTGTGACTAAAGTTATCTCCTCTTTCTTGGCGGTTATTTTACTATCGGTAGTTAAAAAATCACCATCATCTTCTTGACGACGACTAAATAATTCTTTTAATCTCTTAATAACCGGATTTCCTAATTTTTGCGTCTTAACTGCTGTTTCTTTCTTATCTAACTTTTCTTTATCCGGGTCAGTCAAAACTAGCTCCTCATCATGAGAGGTTTTCTTTTTTTGTTCTGTTCCTTCCTTAGCGCGTAATTCTTTTGGTAACAAACTAATATCCATAATCAAATTATTCAATTTCGCGCATCGCTAAACCAACGGCCACCGCCATCTTAGGACCAATTTTATCTAGAACTGGCTTAAGACTCTCGGGATAAATCGTCCGCGCCCATGGATCGCCTACAAAAACTTTAATATTTAAAGCTTTAGATAAATAAACATCAAAATTAGGCAATAATGACGAGCCGCCAGTTAAAATTACCTTTTCGATTTTTTCTTCTAGAGCATCGTTTTCCTGCTGATATAACCCAAAACAATATTTAATCTCATGGACTAAAGAATTGAGGACTTCTTGAAAAGACGAAAATTCACTGACTTGCTCAATTGTGCTAAGATCTTTTTTAAACTGTTCGGCGGCATCCCAATCTAATTTGAGACCTTGGCTAATTATTTGAGTAAAATTAGCACCGCCGGTATCAATACTACGATTTAAGACGGGAATGCTATTCTTGATCACCGATATATTGGTCATCCGACCACCAACATCGACAATCATCACCGCCGATTTATCACCACCAACTAACGAACGAACCAGGGCAAAACCTTCGGTTTCTAGACTAATGATTTCTAAATTAGTTTTTTTGAATAATTCTAAATAGCGCTGAACTAATTTTTGAGGAGCGGCCGTTAGCAAAAAGCGATTAACCTTAATTTCACCATCAACTTTTTCGTTTTCGCTGGACAAAGTCTTCCAATCTAAAATCATTTCTTCTAACGGCAAAGGAATAACTTTTTTAGCCTCCCATTTAATTGTGTCCTCTAGCTCTTTGGGCGAATCAGTCTTAATACCAGTTAGATTGATCACCGAACTAAAAATCGAAGAAACCGGCAGGGCAGCAACTACCTTTCGACCAGTAATTTTGGCTTTACGACAGACTCTATTTAAAATTTGAGCCGTCCGCTCAACATTAGTAATTAAATCATCACCACCAAAACGAACCGATAAGTCAGTGAAGCCATAAGTCACTAATTTTGGTCGCCCAGCTTCGTCTTTAAGCTCAACCAACTTAATGTTATCTGTACCAACATCAATACCTAAATAACTTCTCTCTTTGTTGAACATTGAGGCCATATTTTACACTTAAAATAAGGTGACTTTAATTTTTATTATTATAACAAATTTTTCTAAATCTGACTAGGATTTTACCTCAAATTAAAACTAACCTAAAAATAACACTGGCCCGAGCTGTCTTTTCTGTCTTTAGAGTAAATTAATCATGATTTAAAGCTATCTTTTGTTACTTAAATTATACCAAAAAGTAGCCTTTTGAGCTACTCCTGTTTTTGATCAATAGCCTGATTAACCAGTTTATCAGCCAGTTTGTTCTCCTCCCTGGGGACATGATGATATTTAATTCTCTTAAAACCCAGGGCTAGGTTCCAAATTTTGACAAAAATTTTTGCTAATTCCTTATTTTTAACTTTCATTGTCTGACTCAGCTGACCGACAACCAACTCGCTATCCAAAAAAAAGTCAATTTCCTCACCACCTAGCTCTTGAGCCTTTTCTAAGGCCAGGACGACTGCTTGATATTCGGCTTGATTATTAGTGGCGACGCCCAAAAATTTTTTATATTGCCCCAAAATCTCTTTTTGGTGATTATAAATCACCACGCCAATGCCTGCTGGCCCAGGATTACCCCGCGCGCCACCATCAGTATAAATTATTAGCTTAGTACTATTCATCTTTTTTTTCTAAATCAATAACTTTTAACTGCAGCTCCCGATTACCATTCCACTCATTGACTCCAACATCAAAAACGATATCTACCCTATCCCCTTTTTTAATTTTATTATTGTGCTCTGGCATGATACCAAATCCAATGAATTTACGTAAGAGACCGTTTTTTTGCTTAACTAATAACCGTAAATGCAAATTGTCCTTACCCACTGGTTCGAGCGCCTCGACCTCGACTGATTGGACTAAAAATTTTGGCCGTGGATTAGAATCGCCAAACGGCTCCATATTATTTAAACTGTCATACAAACTCCAAGTAACCTCTTCAAGGTCGACAACGGCCTCCACTAAAAGAGCTTTAGTTAAATCCTTATCGACTAAATTTTTATTGGCACTCTGTTGGATTTCTTTTTTAAACTTAGCTAGGTCATTTTTATCTTTTAAGGTAAAACCACAAGCCGCCGGATGACCACCATAATTAGCAAACAAATAATCCAACTGCTGCAAAGCTTCAATAACATTAAAAGCCGGCAAGCTCCGGCCAGAGCCAACAATTTCGCCGTCGTTCTCTGAGGCAACAATTACTGGCCGATTATATTGATCCATTATTTTACCAGCTACCAGACCAATCACGCCTAATGGCCAATCTTTACCTAAAGCAAATAATAATTTTTCGGTTTTTAAGCTAGTCTCCACTTTTTGTCTCACCTCCTCGGTTAGCCGATCAGTCAAAACTTGACGTTGGCTATTAGTTTGATTAAGCAGATCGGCCATGTCCTCGGCCTCGCTCCGATCAGTCGTGATTAAAAGTCGATACGCCGTATTAGCATGACCAAGCCGACCAGCAGCATTAAGCCGAGGCGAAATTTGGAAAGCAATAGAATAAGTGTTAAGCCAACCAGCTTTGGTGGGTAAATAATCTTTTAAGCCACCGTTGATTCGATTGTTGCCACCAATAGCGGCTTTTAAAAAAAGCGCTTGCAAACCCAGCCGCGGGGTTTTATTCAAAACCACCAAGCCATATTTAACCAGGGTGCGGTTCTCACCCAGCAGCGGTGAACAATCCGCGACTGTGCCAATTGCCACTAAATCCAACAACCATTTTTCTAAACCTTCCCAATTTTCTTGGTCGTCGAGTTTTTTAGCTTCCTTAATCAAAGCCTGGGCCACTTTGAAAGCCACGCCGGCCCCGGCTAATTCTCGAAAGGGATATTTCTCTTTTTCTACTTTTGGATCAATTAGAGCAAATGACTGAGGTAACTCTAACGGTTGAGAATGATGGTCAGTAACAATAACGTCAATCCCAGCTTGGTTACATAAATTGATTTCGGCCGCGTTAGCGATACCGCAATCAACAGTGATGATTAAATTAATTTTATCTTTGATAAAACCTTTAACAGCCTCGACATTTAAACCATAGCCTTCTTTTTCTCGGTGCGGGATATAAATTTGTAAAGGCAACTCATGAATGGCCTCTTCTGGTCTAAACTTTTCAATCAACTTTTGCAGGACGCTCGTCATCACTGCTGAGCTAGAAACTCCATCAGCATCATAATCGCCATGAACCAAAATCTTTTCGCCCTTTTTGACTGCTGCCATAATCCGTTTGACCGCTTTTTTCATATCTTTAAACAAAAACGGATCATGGAGATCTTGCTCATAATCGGGGTTCAAAAATTCGTCCACTTTTTCTTGGCTATCTAAGCCGCGATTATAAAGTAATTGCAAAACCACCGGCGAGAGCTCCGGAAATTTAGCTTTAATTTCAGTGGGCGCCACTGGGGCGACTTGCCAGTTTTTAGGCATATTATAGTACGTAGTACCTAGTACACAGTACATAGAAATTTAACACCACCAACGTTGGGTTATAAATCACTATGTACTAGGTACTGTGTACTCGGTACTGATTAAAAACTCGCCGTCCAGATAACCATGGTAAAAACAATAACAATCGTCAGAATGATCCAAATGATTTTTTCTAGTTTTTTCTTTTTGATCTTCATAATGTTAAATAGTCTTTAAATTATTGACAGTAGTATTTTTAAAGAGGATACTATAAATATTACTTGAAATATCACTTAAATTGCAACAGGAGGGTATTTATCATGGCCAGCAAACGGTTAGCCGAAGTTTTGAAAAAAATCAAGAGAATGCCTCTGCCAACGCGGGAGCAGAACGAGAATTTTTCCCACTTACCCCAGAAAGATCCCCGGGTCCGACTCTGGATGGTGCTGACTGACATCGATCACCCTTGGCACAGCGAAGGAGAAGTCAAGGTTCCTCGGATGAGCCAAGAAACTGCCAGACGACTACTTCGCTCCTGGCGATCCATCAAGGCTAACGCCACTCGTCGGTGTCGCGCCCTGCCCGATGACGATCCGAGAAAAATACTCGCGAGTGCAAAAACTTCCCATCCGCTTACCTGGACCGTCACGGTGATGGAGATGACGGTGGAAGGAGCTGCGGCATTCAAATAAGAACTGCGGTAGTAAGTTACCTGGCAAAGCCAATCGCCATCCTGGCGATTTTTTTTAAAAAGAACATTCTCGCTTACTAAGATTATCAATAATCAGCCAATACTACCTCTTTAATACGGCGATAAACGCTTCAGCCGGGATATCGACCTTACCCAAAGTGCGCATTTTCTTTTTACCTTTCTTTTGTTTTTCCAAGAGCTTACGTTTACGACTGACATCGCCGCCATACAATTTAGCCGTTACATCTTTACGCATGGCCGAAATTTTTTCCGAAGCAACAATTGTGCCACCGATGGCCGCTTGGAGCTTAACTTCAAACATTTGCCGCGGCAGAATCTTCTTAAGTTCGCCAACCACCTTTTTACCCACCCGGTATGATTCATCTTTATAAACAATGGTCGACAGAGCTTCAACCGGCTCAGTGGCGACCAAAATATCCAAACGAACCACGTCGGTTTTTTGATAAACTTTAAAAGTATAATTTAAGGAAGCAAAACCCGCCGAGACGCTTTTTAGTCTATCATAAAAATCAATAATTAACGACGCTAAAGGTATATCATAATGTAAGATAGCAATCTTCTCGTCTAAGAATTCCGTAGTTTTATATTCCCCTCTTTTCTCACGAACTAATTCCATCACCGCTCCTAAATAATTTTTCGGCGTCACAATATCAACGCTATAAATCGGCTCCTCCAAAAAATCAATCAGCGAACTCTCGGGTAATTCTTGCGGACTTTTAATAATAAAAATTTCACCATTGGTTTTATGTAGCGTATAAGCCACTGATGGCACGGTAACGATTAGGTCTAGATCAAATTCCCGGTGCAACCGCTCTTGGATAATGTCCAAATGGAGCATACCCAAAAATCCACAGCGCAGGCCAAACCCCAAGGCTGGTGAATTCTCTGGTTCAAAAGTGAGTGCCGCATCATTAAGTTTAAGTTTGCCAATACCCTCGCGCAGATGAGAATAATCGCTGCCCTCCTTACAGAAAATACCAGCAAAAACCATTGGTTTAGCTTCTTTGTAACCAGGCAATGCCGGCACGGTTTCTTTAGCAATCGTATCACCAACTCGACAACGGGCCACTTCTTTAAGACCAGTAACAATATAACCAATGTCGCCACTGTTTAAAACTTCTTTGGGTATTAGCTTAGGTTTAAACACGCCAACCTCTAAAACTTCCTCAGTGGCACCAGTGCCAAGTAAAATTATTTTATCGCCCCGCCGGACCGTACCATCAACCAATCGGACATAGGCAACCACGCCGCGATAATCATCAAACATTGAATCAAAAATTAGCGCTCGTAAACTGCCAGCTTCATTTACCTGAGGCGGTGGCACTTTATCAATTACCGCTTGCAAAACTTTATCAACGCCCTGACCAGTCTTAGCTGAAACTAACAAAACCTCATCTTCGCGACAACCAATCAGACTCATCACTTCTTTTTTGACTAAAGAAACATCAGCCGCCGGTAAATCAATTTTGTTAAGAACTGGGATAATGGTTAGATTTTGTTCTAAAGCCAAATAAAGATTAGCCAGAGTTTGAGCTTGGATCCCCTGAGTCGCATCAACTAATAAAATCGCGCCTTCAACCGCGGCCAACGATCGTGAAACTTCATAAGAAAAATCAACATGGCCTGGTGTATCAATTAAGTTTAGCTCATAACCCTGATAATCCATCCGCACCGGCTGCAGTTTAATCGTGATCCCCCGCTCTCGTTCCAGATCCATCTGATCCAACAGCTGATTCTGCATCTTGCGTTTTTCCACTGTACCAGTCAATTCTAAAAAACGATCAGCCAGGGTTGATTTACCATGATCAATATGAGCGATGATGCAGAAATTTCGAATGTTGTTCATAAATACAAGTTATAAAGTTATAAAGTTTTGGATCTTGAACTTTATAACTTTACAAACTTTATAACTACTTTATAGTTCTTCTTCCAACTTTGGCACTTCTTCTTTGCGAAAAAAACGACGCCGCAATGAAGTAATAAATAATAACATCTCTTCTGATTTTAGCAAGAGACTAACTAAAACAAAGACTATCAAGCCACCAAAAGCTGCCAAGCCCCCCTGAGCTAAAATACCCAAAAAGGTTCGCGTACCAGTAAATGGCTCAACAAAATATTTCAAAAACTGAATAACTAAAGCCATGGCTATAGTGGCAACCGAAATCTTAGCCACCGACCAAATAATATTAGCCTCATCCAGCCTGCCAACTTTAAATCGCAAGAAAATCCACAGCAAAGCCATATTAATGATCGAGGAAACGGAAAAGGCTAAGGCTAAACCAGCGACACCATAAACCTTTGCCAAACTTAAAGCTAAAACAATATTGACCACTGCTCCTACTAAACCAGTTACAAAAGGAATTAAAGTATTATGTAGAGCATAAAACCCTCGCGCCAAAAGCGGAATTAGACTCTGGGCAAATAAACTAATACTAAATAAAGCCAAGGCGTCAGCCGTGAGAATAGTGTCCTCCCAATCAAAATAGCCAGCACCCAAAATAACACGAACAATCTGCGCCCGTAGAACTAGAAACATTACTGACAAAGGAATAATAAAAAATAATATTTGGCGCACGGTTTGGGAAAAACTTTTTACAAAATTGTCTTTGTCACCGCTGGCGATAAAAGTCGAAAGCGTCGGGAAGGCGGCAATCGCAAAAGAAATACCAAAAACTCCCAAAGGAAAACTCTGTAAATTATTAGCTAAATTAAAAATAGCGATCGAACCAGTGAGTAAGGTCGAACCAATAATATTAATCACCAAAAGGTTAACTTGGCTGATAGCCAAACCCAAAGTCCGAGGAATCATTAAAAATAAAATCTCTCTAATCCCGGCTTCGCGCCAATTAAAGAGCCAGTGATACTTGAAACCCGAAGAAATAACTAAAGGCAACTGCACAATCATGTGTAAAAATGCCCCCAAGACCACACCCCAAGCTAGCCCAGCTACCCCCCACCAACGAACAAAAAACAGCGCACCGACCATGATGCCAATGTTATAAAAAATCGGTGCAAAAGAATAAACAAAAAACTTTTTGAGTGACTGCAAGATGCCCCCCCAAATCGCGCTAATGCCCAAAAAAATCGGCGACAAAAGCATTATCTGGGTTAGCTGAACAGTTAGGCTCTTACTCGCTTCATCAAAACCAGGCACTGTTAACGGCACCAACCAAGGTGAAAGAAAAAATAAAATGCCACAGAGAACTAGCAAACTCAAAACAATGATATTCAATACTCCGCTAGTTAGTCGCCACTCATCCTGTTCCTGATTTTTATAATAACTGATAAAAACCGGGATAAAACCGGCAGATAACGCCCCAAGAACCAACAGATTATAAATCAAATCGGGAATTCGAAAAGCGGCATAATAAATATCTAGAGTCCGGCCCGCGCCAAACTCGCCAGCCAAAATACGATCGCGCAACATACCTAACACCCCCGACGCTAAACTAGCTACACCAATTATAACTGCGGCCGAAGTGATTGTTTTAGATTGTCCGCTAAATATTCTCTTAATCATTCTATTGTCGGGTCAACTTTTTAGTTTCCTCTAGAATTAATTTTAGCCGCTGATATTTATCTTTAACCATTTTCTTCGCCTGCGGCAGGGTTAATTTTTTGTGCCAGCTCTTGGCTAATTTGCGCTCCACCCAGATTAGTGCCTCGTCAAAAGATTGTTTTTTACTTCGCCAATAAAAAAATAATGGCAAGATATCAAAATGTGCTAGACCATCGGCGTTGGCAATAATTTTGGCGGTAACTGTCTTAGGACGTTCACCACGGCTACTGCGATGCGAAGCGACACAGTGCTTAACTTCTTCGATGACTGCCGACGAAAACTTAAAATTTTTCAATATTTTTTCAGCCTCGGGAATACCTGTAAGATGGTGGTTAGCTTCATCATCACTAAACCGGATCCGACCAATATCGTGCAACAATGCCGCCAACTCAGCCAAATCTTGATTGGCGCCCAAAACTTTAGCTAACTTACGAGCATATGAGGCCACTGGCGCGATATGATATTTCCAGTCTTCACTCTCGGCCTCCCTTCTGACTAAATCGCGTACTTTTCTAATTTGGCTTTTATTCATAATTAACTTCTGATCAAAAATATCCTTTTGCTAAAACCGCCTCGTTCTTTCTTTTTTTTATCCTGCTGCTTCTTAATTTGCATTGGACTAATTTTTTCTAGCTTACTTATGGCTGTCAAAACCTCCAAAATATCAGCTAGCTCATTAGTAATCTCTCTTCTACCATTAGCTCGGTTAGCTAACAACTCGCTAACCTCTTCTTGTAATTTTTTATAAAGCTCTCGCCGATATTCTTGGTTATTTAAAATACGAGCCTGACTTTTTTGGCCAAGGCTGGCAATATACTCGGGAATTTTATCGCGCACTAATTTATTATAAACCCTCATACTAAACCATTATTCTAACATCCACCGCAAAGCAACCTCTGTCTGTCGCCATCGCCGGATTGATATCAATTTCTTTAATCTGGGGAAAGTCACTGGCCAATTGACCCAACTTGACCGAAATGTCAGCAATTGATTTTAAGTTCACTCCTTTTTCACCGCGAGCCCCTTGGAGTAGTTTAAAGGCTCTAATTTCGCCAATCATTTTTAAGGCTTCGACTTGATCAATCGGTACGATACGAAAAGTAACATCCTTTAAAATATTAACGTAAATACCACCTAAACCAAACATCAAGAGCGGACCAAATTGAGGGTCACGTTTAATACCAAAAATAATTTCCTTAGCACCCAAAAGCATCGGTTGCACTAAAATTTGACCATCAAATTTTTTGGCTATCTTATTCAACCGCTTGAAAGCAGACTGAACATCAATCGGGGTTTTGAGGTTGACCGCCACGCCGCCAGCATCAGTTTTGTGAATTAATTTTGGCGCGACTACTTTTAACACCACTGGATAACCAAACTTTTGCGCAATTTTCTGCGCCGCCGCTGGATTGTTAGCTATCGCCGATTTAACCAACGGGATTTGATAACTCTGTAAAATTTCCTCAGCATCTTGCCAAGCCACCTGAACCTTACTTCTATTTAAATTCTTTTGAATCTTATGCCAAACTGTCGGATCCATCGCCCGCAATTTTGCTTTTCTGTTTTCTTGCTTTCTTGTTTTATTGTATTCCGCCATTGCCCCTAGCGCCCGTACCGCTTGCTCTGGATAATCATAATCTGGAATACCGTGCTGGTCCAAAATATCGATTCCCGTTTGAACCCGCTCCCCACCAATAAAACTAGTCACCACTGGCTTATGATATTTTTTGCTTAACTCAACAATCAACTGAGCGGTTTTGGCAATCTCGGTCACAGTCTGTGGGGTCAAAATTACAATTACGCCATCAACCGCCTGATCAGCCAAAACCGCCTTTAGTGCCACCTGATAACGGTCAGCCCGAGCATCGCCCACGACATCAACGGGATTATGAATGTTAGCCGTTGTTGGTAAATTTTTTTTCAAAAATTTGGTGGTCGCTGGACTAAACTTGGCCATTATCAGCTGGCTTTGAGCAATTGCGTCGGTGGTCATCACCGCTGGACCGCCGGCATTAGCCACGACGGCCACTCGATTACCTCGCGGCAGTGGCTGGGAGGAAAACAATTTTAAATAATTAAATAAATCACCTAACGAATAAGCTCTGATTACCCCAGCTTGTTTAAAAGCCGCGCTAACTGCCTCATCAGCACCCGCCAAAGACCCAGTATGCGAAGCAATCGCCTGTTGCGCCTGGGCTGACTGACCGGCTTTAAGTATGATTAACGGCTTATGTCTAGTAATTTGTTTAGCTAACTGTAAAAATTTTTGACCATCAGCGATCCCTTCAAGATAAGCCAAAATAACATCGGTCTCCCGATCACTAGCTAAAAATTCTAATAATTCGTTCTCAGTCACGCCAGCTTTATTGCCCAAACTGATAAAACGAGAAAAACCCAGTTTATTCAATTTAGCCCAGTCGAGCATAGCCGTACAGATTGCCCCGGATTGTGACATAAATGCCACTTGACCCGGTTGGATCATACCATCAGCAAAAGACGCGTTAAGATTACTGACTGAATCTAGAATACCCAAACAGTTAGGACCAAGTAAATTGATATCATAATCTTTGGCAATTTGTTTTATTTTTTCTTCCAGCTCTACGCCGGCGCCGCCGATTTCTTTAAACCCGGCTGAAACGACAATAACATTAGTAATTTTTTTCTTGCCACATTCTACCAAAACCGCTGGCACCACGACACTAGGCACAATAACAACTGCCAAATCGACTTCCGCCTTAATAGTCAAAACCGACGGATAGCAAACCAAACCCAAAATCTTTTTTGCCCCGGGGTTAACTGGATAAACTCTACCGCGGTATTTATATTTCAAAATATTAACCAAAATGGTGTGCCCGAGCTTAGTCTTCTCTCGTGAGGCACCAATAACGGCAATTGATTTTGGAGAAAATAATTTATTCAGCATAGAGTTAAGTCTTAAAGTCAAAAATCCAAAGTCTAAAATTTTGTATTTCCTTAAACGTTCGACTTTAGGCTTTAGACTAGATAACTTTTTTGAATCCATTCTGGGCGCCAATCTTCTCAGTTACCGCCGCCGCGTTTCTAGCTGACGCCTTTAAGGCTAAACCAATATTACCACCCGTTCGTTCTAGACCAGCCACAAAAGTTGAACCAAAACAGTCACCAACGCCAGTAGTGTCAAACACTTTTTTGCGTAAATTGTATGGATCAATATGATAAAACTTTTGACCATCATAAGAATCAGCGCCCCGCCGTCCCGAAGTAATCAAAATGATATTTACTCCCCAACTCTTGATTTGCTTTAGTAAATATTTAACATTATTGATCTGCTTTTTATTAACCTGTTTACTACTCAAAACTAATTCCACCGCCTCATCTTTATTTAGAATCAAAACCGTGGTCTTGGCTAAATACTTTTTTAGCTTCGGATAACCACCGTGTAATTGTGTCCCACCCGGGTTCCAGGCCAACTGATGACAATGCTGACAAACTTTATCTAGAACTGCTGACCAATTATGGCCGCTTAGGGAAGTAACATAAAGCCACCGAGCCGTCCGAATAGCAGCCAAAGATTTAACTGATAAATTTAAGCTATTATTAGCGCCACGATATAAAAAAGCAATGTGCTCATTTTCCCGACCAGCAGTTAATAAAAAGGAAAAACCCGTAGCTAAATTGGGATTGATTTCCACTAAATCTGTAACGACTTTTCTTTTTTTAAAATGAGTAATAATGGCCCGACCATTATCATCATTACCAACTGCTACCGCCGCGGCCACTTTAAAACCAAGGTTAGCTAGATTAACCGCTGCATTGGCTGCCCCACCACCAAAAGTAGTATATGTTTTTTCAATATTGATCTTGGCGCCGTACTCAAAACCTAAAATTTTCTGCCGGGTTAAATCCTGGGGCGTAGCAATAAACTCGCCACGATCATCATAAAAAGTAATGTCCCGCGTCGCTCCGCCGATAGTGATAAAATCAAATTTTTTAGCGGCCATAGAGTTTAAATCTTAAAACCAGCGTTTTTTCTTTAAAATCAACAAAACAGTAAAAATTATCAGCACAAAAACGCCAAAAACCACACCAACTAAATACGGCCGATCGGCAAAAGGCAGTTGAACATTCATTCCATAAATGCCGGAAAGTAGTGTCAGCGGCAGCAAAGTGGCGGAAAAGATAGTCAAAATCTGAATCACTCGGTTAGTATGCTGCGAGACTAATGATTCATTAGTTAAATGTAAACCATCAATAGTATCTTTATAATTCTCAATCGATACCCAGATTTTCTCAACTGAATCATGAACATCATCAAAATAAACCGACAAATCTGGGCTGACAAAATCACGCTTGATATTAACTAAGGTATTAATCGTAAAACGCTGCGGATCAATCATTCGCCGGAGCGCTAAAACGCCGCGGCGTAGATAGGCCAAGTCACGAAAAATATCCTGAGTTTCATATTCATAAACGTCATCTTCAATATTAGAGATTAGATGGTTTAAATTATCTAGTGCCCGCGCCGAGTCTTTAAATAGAACTGCCAGCAGACGGTAAAATAAAAAATCTGGCCCCTTACCCAGCCAAGCTTTTTTGTATTTTTCTTCACTAAGACACCGACCAAAAATCTTGTCTAATAAGGGAAACTGCTTTTTAGAAACAGTAATCAACGTATCTTTATTCAAAAAGATATCTACCTCGCGCCCACGAACCTTTTCCTTGCTCTGGTCGTAATAAGGAAAAACAAAAATAGTAAAAAGATAATACTTATAAATATCAATTTTGGGCCGCTGGCGTTCCGAGGCAACGTCCTCTATATCGAGATGGTGAAACTTAAAATTATTCTTAAAAAAACTCACGACCTCATCATCAACTCCATCAATATGGATCCATTTTACTTCTTTATATTCTGCGGTTTTGATCGCCATATGATTAAAAAAAATTAAAATAAAAACCACCCCTATTATACAACCTTATTTTCAAAAAGCCAAGCTAATTTAGCTTCATAATCTCCTTCTTCCGCCTGGCTAACTCTTGCAAAAAAACTAGTCTAGCGGTTTGGGTATAAAAATGATTATCTTGTCTAAATTGATAAAGCCGGCGGGGTGTTGTCCGATAGGCAGCCACATCATTATAAAACTGCTTTTTGAACACTTCAGACAGATTATCAGCGTCAATGAGCAGACGTTTATTACGATCGCGAGGATTTTTAAATTTATGCGCTACCACGATCTTGATAATCTTTTTAATCTTCAAGGATGGATAATTTAGCTGACCCAATATTTCCCTAATAATCGGCCGCGCTAGCACCAAGTGAAGCCTTAAGGCCTGTAACTGTTTAGTTCTGTTTTTACTTCGTTGTAGATCAAATGGCACGGCTGACCAGCCGACATCATGTAAAATAACAGCCGGCATTAACAAACTATGATCACCCTTTTCTCTAGTCAATAATAACTCCATAGCCTTGATTGCTCCAATAGTATGAACAACAAAATTCTTACGAACTGCTAATCTAAGATGACCCTGAGCAATACGCCAAATTGGTTGATATTTTTTATACATTTAATATTGATAAACGTAAATCGTAGCTAGACAACTCTTATTACGATAAACTTGGGCTGGTTGTTTATTCTTGAGTGGAAAAGTACTAGAAATTACCATTGCCCCGGGCTTAAGCTCAGCCGCAAATTTAGGTTCGAGCCGCTCCATTGGTTTAGGAAATAAATAAGTGAAAACTACATCAGCATCGCGTAAATCAACTTTAAACATATTCTGACACAGGTATTTAACTTTGCGTTTTGAAAATAAATTCCGCCCTAGTGCCAAAAAATAAACCGCCCAATTAAACTCGACCCCAACGCACTCTAATTGTGGATATTTTTGAGCGATCCGGGAAATAACCTTGCCATTACCCGAACCAAGTTCATAAAGCTTTTTTTTGCCACTCAAATCAATCTTATTTAACAAAGTATCAAGCGTCTCACGATTAGACGATAAAAAAGGCGCGCCTAAAAAAATATTATAAAAAGCGGTCACTAATAAAAATACCGCCAGCGCTAAAATAATTAAAAGCCATAACCAGATAAAAATTAACATCATAATATTATTCAATAATTTCCTGCACGCGTCCCACCTGACCATCCGCCAACCGAACTTTAATCCCCCGAGGGTGGAATGAAGAACTAGTTAAAATTTCATCAACCACTCCCGGTGTTAATTTGCCAGTTGGCTGATCTTTTTTTAAAACAATCATCACTTTGCCACCAATTCTGATATCATCACGATTTTCAATAGGCATAATAAATAAGAAAATTAATAATTATTAATCACCAACGCTGCCGCACCCAAAGAACCAGCGCTGTCGCCAATTTTGTACCTGACAACTTTAAAAGTATTTTTGATTGGTTGAGCGACCCGACTTTGAACCATTTTATTAATTTTGATTGGGTCAAGGCGATAACTCACTCCCCCACCCAAAACTACTATATCCGGATTAAGCAGATTAGCAATCAAAGCAATCGCCAGAACAAAATAATCAACCGCTTGCTCACGAACCTTTTTGGCAACTGGATCATGTTGATTGGTCATAATATATTTAGCCTCAACATTTTTTTCCTGACCATGCCAAAGTTGATAATATTCAATCAATTTTTTCCAAGAAATAAACGATTCCAGATCACCAGCATAGCCACAACCGCATTTAACTTTCGCCTTAGGATCAACTACGGTATGACCGATCTCGCCAGCTAAACCAGTAGCACCGTGATAAATTTTTTTATTGATTACTAAGCCGCAGCTTAGGCCCGTGCCCCAAATCATACCAACAACGACTTTCTTATTTTTGGCTGCGCCATACAATGTTTCAGCTAGGGCAAAACAATTGGGATCGTGCTCTAAAATTACCCTAAGTTGGTACTTTTTCTCTAAATATTGCTGCAAATTAAAACCTCGAAGTTTCCGAATATTAGGAACAAATTGTAACCGACCGTTACGATCGATTGAGCCCGGCACGCCCACACCTAAGCCCTTAACCTTTAAACCTTTAGCCCGAGCAACAGTTAGAAGACTACTAACAACCAAATCGATATTAGCTAAAATAACTTTTCGGGTTTTAAAACTTTGAGTTGGTTGGCGTAGCTGCTTAATTATTTTGCCTTGCTCATTAGCCAGGATGCCCTCAATTTTACTGCCGCCCAAATCAATACCAATTGCATATTTCATAATCCTATTATAGAAGATTTATTACCAAATAAACAGCACCGCCAAATAGAGCCGCTACTGGAATAGTAAAAAGCCAAGCCCAAACAATCCGCAGAGCAACATGCCAACGAACAGCTGAAATCCGTCGGGCTGCTCCAACACCAAAAATTGCACCAGTAATCACGTGGATGGTACTGACTGGAACACCAAAAATGTCGCCAAAAAAACAGAGTTTTAAGCTCCATTCTTTTGACAACTCGGGGGCAGGGATTCCCACCCTACGGGTGGTCCCCCGTTAGGGGGAGAACCCCAGTTTTAAACACAAAAAAATAGAGCTTTAGACTCTACTTTCTTGATTCTCGGGGGCAGGGATTCGAACCCCGATAAACAGAGCCAGAATCTGTTGTCCTACCATTAGACGACCCCCGAACAAATTAGCTAACTACTTTACCACCAAAAGCATTTAACACGCCAGACAAAGATTCGTCAAGACCCTTGTCGTCTCTAATCTCAATTAACGCTTTATCTGAAACAACCGCTTCCACCCGCATTTTCTTGCCCAAAACTTCTCCTAGCGCCTGCGCTAAGATTGATCGACTCTTAGCTTCGTTTATTTTTTCCTGGTGAAACTTATATTGAAAACCAATAATGACAACGTCATCACGGACTTCTAACGGTTGACCAATTCTTAGGGTTAGAGCTAAAGAATGATTACTGTCGCTAAGGTGACGAACCAATTCTCCCCATTTTTTTTGAATCTCAACTAAAGTAACTGAGGTGACTGGCCCGCGCTCTTTTTTAATTTCCTTAATCTCGTCCTGGCTACTAACCGCTGCCTTTGGTTCTTTGGGCTCGGTTTTGTTTAAACTTTCTGATTTGGCAGCCACCACCTTTGGTTTAGGACTACTCTCAGGTAACGACCAAACCGTTCCCAATTCGCCACAAATTTCAATCGCCGCTAGCTCTAATGGCAACTGAACAATAGCGCTGGAACGCAAGGCTTGATTTTTGGCTAAAAAAATATCAATCATTAAAATTATTTTGCTCAGATCTAGTTTACCCAATAAATTTAGAATATTCTTTTCACCTGCCTCATCTAGACTTAAAGCAAATTTATCCAAGCTGCCAGAGATTTTAGTTAATAATAATTTACGGGTAAACTCAATTAAGTCTAAAGTAAACTGATGAATATTGACCCCCTCATCAACAAGCTGATTAATCAGCTGCAATGCCTTTTCTAGATCCTTACCAGCTAAATGGTTCACAAACTCCGCTACCACCAAAAAATTAGAGCGCGGTAAAACTAATTCCGCTTGTTTGAGATTGATCTTTTTTTCACCTAGAGAAAAAACTTGCCCCAATAGACCAATAGCGTCGCGCAAATAGCCTTCGGAGTGTCGAGCAATATTTTGTAAGACTTCTTTATCACAACTAAAACCCTCTTTTTTACAAATAGAATTTAGATGATTAATGATATCCGGCTGACTAACTTTTTTAAAATCAAACCGTTGGCAACGAGAAATAATCGTGGTGGGAATTTTATGGATCTCGGTGGTGCACAAAATAAAAATTACATGACTCGGCGGCTCTTCCATAATCTTAAGTAGCGCGTTAAAAGCCGAAATCGAGAGCATATGTACCTCATCGATGATAAAAACTTTAAACTTGAGTTTGGCCGGCGTAAACCGCGCGGTCTCGATAATGTTTTCTCGAATATTATCAACGCCCGTGTGTGAAGCAGCATCCATCTCCACCACGTCTAAACTGTGACCATTAGTTATTTCTTCACAAGCCGAACATTTGTTACACGGTTCAGCCTCACCGCTAGCAATCCCCTGACAATTAACCACTTTAGCTAGCAGCCGGGCAATGGTTGTCTTGCCAATCCCCCGCGGTCCAGCAAATAAATAAGCATGCGCTAATTTACCCTGATTAATTGCGTTTTGCAAGGTGACTTTAATATGATTTTGCCCTACCACTTCGCTAAAAGTCTGGGGGCGATATTGACGGTATAAACTAGTAGCCATAGCAGCAAAATTTTAACACAAGATAAGTAAAAACAAAAGGGTCTAAACAAATATCAAATAACTAATAACTAATAACTAATCACCCCATTTGTTATTTGATGTTTGGTATTTGTATTTATTAGTAGGCCTCTTCTCGTCT
>Ga0265297_10000650_pt1 | contig 97989 bp, 76 predicted proteins | sample Munlanlwell13791_FD_192502 | JGI IMG/M metagenome (GOLD analysis project Ga0265297, IMG submission 192502) | Leachate microbial communities from a municipal landfill in Southern Ontario, Canada - Leachate well 137-91 | ecosystem: Engineered > Solid waste > Landfill > Unclassified | place...
GCATCCCTCTATCGCTTCGTGGATTATTACAATCACGAACGATGTCACATGGGAATTCACAACCTTACTCCCTTCCAAAAGCTGTCCTCGTATATGCATGGGTGTGACAACGCTTGAAAAAAACACAGTCAGAGAGGGACTTAAACGCGGCTCTATGGAGCATCGCATTTTTCCCCTCTCTGACAAGAGAGGGGCCAGGGGTGAGTTTCACTAACACCATTCGGCTTCGTCCCAGACTCGGGACAGGCCGCAAGGAGAGAGACAAGAGGAGAGACGTACATTTTGCGGGAGGGATATATGATGAATATATTCAAACTGCACTAGGGAGGCTAAAAGGGATTCGCTCTTGCGCCTCCCCGCCTCTTCCCCGGCTGTGAATAACGTGGCTGGAGATGAGGCGGAAAACTCTAAAACAAAACAAAATGTTTTTCCATTGACGCGTTCAAGAAAACGCGCAATACTCTAAATGGAGGATGTATGAGTGGGTTATTTTGGATTGGGATAGCATTACTTGTTCTTAAAATATTCTTCGTTCGCGGATATAATCGTCACGCGCCTCTCTCGATTGAGCACCTTCTTAGACAAAAGAAATAAACTATTCGCCCAAACGAACACTCCATTCGTTCCGGGCGCCAATCGACAGCTTTTGCCAAAAAGAGCTGTGAATCGGCGTCGTGCGGAACGGGTTGCGGCAGGTCGTATGTCATAGTGGCGTCTCATTTGACGGCCCGCGCATCCTAAGGGATGCGCTCTCTCTCCTCCCGTCGGTTGAGATCCCTTCCTCGACGTATCGGCCTGTTGCAGCCCATTCTGCAGGAAAAGAAAAACTCCCGTGAGAGGGAGTTTTTGTTTTATCTCGTCGACGTCGCCGCTTCCTGCGTCGATGACGCGTTCAGATTTGACGTATCAATGACTCCGCTTCCGAACATCACGCTTCGCGTCACAACCGTTTGCGCGCCATGGCGGCGCTTTGATGTGATGACGATAGCAGTAGTTCCGCGTTTTACGTCGAGTTCCAAAGAAAAATGCCCGCTCTGATCCACCGGGGCCATGCGGCCGTTCACCGTGACGCTCGCTTCCGGCGCGGTTGTTCCTTCCACGCTGACGCGCGAACGATCAAGCACGGCTCCGTCTTGCGGTGAAGAAATTTGGACCGGAGGCGCGGACTGAATGACGGTCGTTTGCCAGAGCACATATCCACCGATGATGAGAGCAAAAAGAAGAATGCCGCAAAATGCTAAAAATTGAGGAGCGACAAAGAGATCTGCAAATCGCACGCTTCGCATGCGCGGTAGAATATCTTTTGATGTCCGCTTTGCGAGAAGTTCATGGATGAGTTTTCTATACGCCGCCTTAAAATACGGTTCATGGCCTCCAAGATACCGCACATACGCCATAAAATGATGTTCCGCAAAAATAGGATCGTCGAGATCCATGATCCGGTCTTCTTCGAATGCGCTCAAAAACTTCGGATCGATTTTCGTTTCGGAACACGCACGCTCAAACGAAATCTCATGCAACTCGCGCAAGTCCCGAAGATCGGCACCGAACAATTCCTGTCCGCTCCCGACGCTCTTATGCAAGAAGGTCATAGAATGGCTGACGGCAATCGGCTGACGGCTGACGGCGAAGAGCTCTGGCCGTAAGCCGCTAGCTGTCAGCTAACTTCATCATCTTTGTCTCCCAGATACTCGTTGTCAATCGACGAATCAAGTGTATCTTCTTTATTTTCTAATTCTTCGATATCTGTATCTTCTTCATTATCCTCCATGTCCCCCGTAGCTCGAGTCTTCGAGAGCGAAGGGGGATCATGATACGCAACCGGCGTCGGCGCAATCGGTTGAGTCGGCGCTGGAATACTCGCTCCTCGCTCCTCGCTCCTCGCTCCTTTCGCGATATATGTGCCGCCGCTTCCGCTCCCGCCGAAATCCGTTCGCAAAACTTCGCGCGGTTTAGCTCCATCTCCGGGTCCGATCATCCCCTCTTGTTCAAGCAGATCAAGCAACCGAGCGGCGCGTGCGTACCCGACTTTCAGACGACGCTGAAGCAATGACGCGGATGCTTTTCCGGCGCGGATGATTTCTTCCATCGCCGCTTCGAGTAGCGGATCCGAATCCTCATCGTTCCCATTTGATCCGAACATCGTCTGCGATTGATTCCTCTTTGTCACACCTTCTTCGTATTCCGTCGGTCCGTAGGATGATTTTAAGAACTCAACCACACGCCGCACCTCATCATCAGACAAAAATGCGCACTGCACGCGCTTTGGTGCGGACATTTCCGACGTCTGATACAGCATATCTCCGCGGCCAAGCAATTTATCCGCTCCCGGCTGATCAAGAATCGTCCGAGAGTCGGTTGATGATGCGACCGAGAATGCGAACCGCGCCGGAATATTCGCTTTAATCAAACCCGTAAGCACATCAACCGACGGGCGCTGGGTTGCGAGAACAAGATGAATGCCCACGGCGCGCGCGAGCTGGGCAATGCGGACGATTGGCCCTTCCACTTCCGCGCCAGACGTCACCATGAGATCTGCGAGCTCATCAACAATAAAGACGATGTACGGAAGCTTATCTTTTGATCGTTCGTTATAGGCAAAGATATCCCTTGCTCCGGCGGCGGCAAGCGCGTCGAATCGACGATCCATTTCACGTATCGTCCACTTAAGCGCATTCACCGTATCTTCCGACTTTGTAATCACCGGAGTGATCAAATGAGGAATGCCATTATAAACTGGGAATTCCACGCGCTTCGGATCAACAAGAATCAGCTTGAGATCATCCGGACTATGATTGAATAACAAGCTTGTAATGAGTATATTCAAACACACGGATTTTCCAGAACCGGTCGCACCGGCAACAAGCATGTGTGGCATGCGTGAAAGATCGACGACGATCGGATATCCGGAAACGTCTTTGCCAAGCGGAAACGGAATAGCAAAGCGTTTTTCTTTTTCCTGGAACACGCGCGATTCCAACATCTCCCGCATGCCGACGAGCGCAACATTTTTATTCGGAACCTCAACGCCGACAAGCGACTTCCCCGGGATCGGCGCTTCAATGCGGATAGGATGAGCCGCAAGTGCAAGTGCAAGATCATTATGAAGCGCAGTTACGCGCGCAAGTTTGACGCCTTCTGCCGGTTTAAATGTAAACTGCGTCACAGTCGGCCCCACAGCGACATCGCCCATTTCCACATCAATGCCAAAATGCATGAGCGTCTTTCGAATCACTTCTTTATTAAACTCAATATCCCCGGATGTCGGCCGATCATCCCTTCTTAACAGCAAATCCAGCGGCACCTGAATCTTCGGCCGCCGCTTCTTGACTCTCGGCGGAGCAACTTCGTTTATGTGCGACGCTGATCCCATCGCTGAATGATTCGTAGCAACGGCATCACCCACCCCATGCTCCGCCGTCCCCCGAAGCCCGAGTGCATCCGAGGGCGAAGGGGGATCATCCTCCTCTTGATATCCATCAGACACATCCACTTCCTCCACCTTCCGAGGTCTCGCGCGAAACATCCAGGAAAAAAATCGAACAATCAGCATGAACAACTTTGCCAGCATTCGTCCGATAAAAGCGAAGAACGAAAAAATAGATTGAATCGACGTATTAAAAATCATCAGGATTGACGCGACGAATAGCGCGGCAAACAGTGCCGTCGCTCCGGCAAAACCCAAAAATGATATTCCCGGCCGTGCGATCAGCTGGCCGATGGATCCCCCTGCCTGCGAAAGCAAGGCGGCGTCTGTGACCGTTGCGGCGTCCGGAAACGTTACGGCATGAACGAGCCCGTTCAGTCCGACGAAGAATAGAATGAAGCCGATAAAATTCGATGCGTTCAACGGAAACTTTTCCGGATTTGCAACATGGTATCCCCATGCGAATAAAAACATCGGGACAAATAATTTATCCCAGCCAAAAATATGGGAGATGAATCCATCAACCGCTGTTCCAAAAGAGCCTGCGACGCCGAACATGGACAGCAGGGCGAGGAGGGCAAGAAAAAACAGCGCGACCGTGAATATGCCTCGCCGCGTATTCGGATTCATTGAAAAGTCGATTTTTGCCGGCCCTCTTCGGCCTCGTCGTCTGGACATGTTGCCAAAATCGTACAGGAAATGGGAGAAATGAACAAATACGAAGGGCGTAGGTCGTTGGCCGTAGGGCGTGGGAAAGATATCTTTCCCACGCCCTACGATCTACGCCCCATGCCCTTCTTCTTGACCATTTTCTCGTATTCCTATATAAATACCCCACTCATTTCCGTAGGGTAGCTCAATTGGTAGAGCGTCGGCTGTGGGTGCCAAAGGTCGCAGGTTCGAATCCTGCCCCTACGACAAATTCCAAATCTGTATCATTTCGTTCTTTATGCGGGGGTAGTTTAGCCTGGTTATAACACCAGCCCGCGAGGGCTGGAGGTCGCAGGTTCGAATCCTGCCCCCCGTTCTGCTGTTTCGTTCTTTTGCTCGCGTAGCTCAATGGTAGAGCAGCGCCTTCGTAAGGCGAAAGTCGGAGGTTCAAATCCTTTCGCGAGCCCTTATTCCGGTATAGTTCAGATTCGTCCTTTTTCTTTCGGGGGCATAGCACAGTGGTAGAGCGTCCCGACGTACGTCGGGGAAGTCGGGGGTTCAAATCCTTCTGTCCCCACTCATTGCAGGTGAATGTTAAACGCATTCACCTGTTTTTTTATTCCATGGACGAATGCATGCGCTAGTTTTACGATGGTGATGATTCAATTCAGCGGTGGGCACGCCAGCGGCGTGCCCCTACGCACCACGTACCACGCACTACGCACAGACATATGACCCTCTTCTCAAAAATCATCAACGGCGAAATTCCCTGCCATAAAATATGGGAAGACGACCGCTTCTTCGCATTTCTTGATATCAATCCTATCCAGCCTGGCATGACTATTCTCGTGCCGAAAATGGAGATATCGGACGGATTCCAAATGGACGATGATTTGTACTGCGCATGGATGCTGGCGGCCAAAAAACTCGTCCCTGCCATTCAAGCCGCAACAGGCTCCGAACGCGTCGGACTTGTGATCGAGGGACTGGAAGTTCCTCATGCACATATCAAACTTATTCCGATTTCTAAAATGGGAGATCTCGCACAATCAAATGCGAGACTCGCGAGCACGGAAGAATTGGAGGTGATGGCGGAGAAGATCCGAAAAGAAATACTATGAACGAATTATTTGGCCACGCGCCAGACGTACAGCCGGAGAAGCGGAAAAAAACGCAGGAACGTTTTCGCTTTGAACCGGGAATGGAAGTAAAAGTTCAACAACGGGATGGAGCCATTGAACCGGGATGGGTTGTCGAACAAAACACCAACGAGCCGCCGGAAAATCCGAGAATTATCCTTCTCAAAAATATTGATGGCGTTGATCAAAAACGGTCGATTCCAACGTCTGAACTGATCGAGACGAATTTTACACCCTCCAATTAAGCATCAAAAAAATCGCCCCGGTAGTTTGCCGGGGCGATTTTTTATCTGCGTGCAAACGGCGGAGAAGTTACGAAAAAAAATTTATTTATGAGTCCTATAGTCGGTATCTTTAAAAATCCAAACGACCATCGTATGCGTTATAGCAGCGGTTTCTGCCAATGTTGCTGGAATAATGATTGAAAAAATTGTAGATAAATCGTGCAACTTGCCAGCAACGTATGCTATAAAAACAATTTGAAAAACAATAACGTTTTGAATCCAAAGCAAAACTGAAAAAAATATTCCTACAACAATTCTGGCATAGAAACGAAGTTTGGCATCGTTCACTCTTATGCGCTGTAATTCCGTGTAATAATCATCACATCTAGCCTTATTCTCCAATTTTTTAGATTTAAAGAATTGGATGCCTTCCGGTAATACCCTATTCGACATATTAATCCAAGAAACCTAAATTTTTAAGTCGAAAAGTCATCGCACTAGTTGATACACTAAACAATCTTGCTAGAGTTTGGATATCTCGATCGACTGACCATGCGTCCTGCACTAAAAAATCTGGCATTAAAAGACTTGCCGCAAAACAATCCGCTTCTTTTTCCTCTTCTGGTTTTTCAGCACCCAAAGCGATATCTCTTCTATAAAAAGTTTCTGCAACAACTTCTCCATGAAGCTTAAAGTGCCCTATTTCATGAGCGGCTGTAAACGCTTGTCTCGTATAAGTATCTTTTTCAGATAAATATATTATATTCTTATTGCGATCAAAAGCACCCAATATTTCATCATCTGTAAAAGGTCCTTGTTTAATATCGAGACCTAAACTAGTAGCAATTTTATTAATGTCTATCGGAGGGCTCACTCGATCCAAACCACCATAAGCTTCCTCTATGAGAGATAGAGATTGAATGCGTATTTCCTCAATGCGCTTTTTATCCATAATTATGATCCTTCTAATTAGGATACTGGTTTTTTTAACTAAATGCAATTCAAAACTGCATTTCATTCAAACTTGATTTAACCTTCCGAACTTTCTCGTTCACACCACCATTTTCTATAGTACACCACATTTCTTCAAATTTTTCATCTAGATATTCTTTCGTAACCATGGATGCTTTGATATTTCCGACATCTCCTTCAATAATACTTACTCGACCCTCGAGCCGATCAAATCGTTGATCAACCTGCTCGAAACGCTCATCCATATGCGTCGCAAGCCCTTGAATTTGCGATGATAAATCCTCATGCATTTCTTCCATACGCCCCTCCATCCCATCCATGCGAGATGAAATTCCTTGAATCGCATTGAGTATCTCTTTCTTGTCTTCGTTCTCGATCATATCCTTCTTCTATTCTACCACGCCTCTTATTCAAGCGGCGGGAATTCGTCATCGGAAATCGGCGCATCGTCTTTTGTATCCGTTTCAACGCCATTTTCTCCGTCTTCGCGAACGCGATACGCGGCAAGAACTTTTTCACGAATTTCTTTGATAAGAGACGGCCGTTCCTTGAGCGTTGCCTTGGCATTTTCGCGTCCCATGCCAAGTTTTTCTTCGCCATACGCATACGCATTCCCGTTCCGTTTTACGATGCCGTATTCCTGCGCAATATCAAGCGTGTCTCCGGTCAGCGAAATTCCTTCGTTATACATGATATCGAATTCGCAGGTGCGGAACGGCGCGGCGACTTTATTCTTCACGACTTTGATCTTGGTGCGGTTTCCAATAATACGTTCCCCCATTTTAATCTGCGCGGCGCGGCGAATTTCGATGCGCAACGATGAGTAGAACTTGAGCGCAACGCCGCCCGTCGTTGTTTCTGGATTTCCGTACACAATGCCAATCTTCTGACGGATCTGGTTAATGAATACGACGACGGTTTTCGTCTTGGAAATAATCGCCGTAAGTTTGCGTAGCGCCTGACTCATAAGGCGCGCCTGAAGGCCCATGTGGCTATCCCCCATTTCTCCTTCGATTTCCGCCTTTGGCGTAAGCGCAGCCACCGAGTCCACGACGATCACGTCGATCGCGTTTGAACGAACGAGCGTTTCCACGATATCAAGCGCCTGTTCGCCCGTGTCCGGTTGGGAAATAAGGAGGTCGTTGATATTCACGCCGATCTTTTTTGCATAGTCCGGATCAAGTGCGTGTTCCGCATCGATGAATGCCGCCATGCCGCCAAGTTTTTGCACTTCGGCGATGATGTGCTGTGCGAGCGTTGTTTTTCCGGATGATTCCGGTCCAAAAATTTCAATCACGCGTCCGCGCGGAATGCCGAGTACGCCGAGCGCAATATCAAGCGACAAGCACCCAGTCGGAATAACATCGACATTGGTTCGTTGTGCTTCGCCGAAGCGCATGATTGCGCCGTCGCCGAAACGATCCTTAATTTGATCAACAGCTTCCTGCGCGGCGGCAAAGCGTGGATCGATGGTGGTGGATTTTTTTGACATATAGTTTTAATAATAATGTAAATAGGCATTCAGCTACTGGCTTCTAGCTTCTGGCCGAAAGCCGATAGCTAGAAGCCAAAAGCCGACTGTTCGTTTTTTGTTCTATACAGCTTATCATATAGAAACCCCCCTCGCACTGGGGATAAAGTGCGGCCCCGCCCGAGAAAGACGGGGCCGCGTATTGGACAGAAGTGAGACACGAATAAACTACAAAAGCTAGGTTATTCTAAGGTATATAAGAAAGAAGACCGTTGAAGTAAGGCTGACCGTTCGTATTATTCGGAGTCATGACATACGTAAGACTCTGACTCCCTTTCGTAATCGTCACCGTCCCGATCGTGACCCCATGACCGCCTGTCGGATCATTGGATTCATCTCCCCAGTATCTACCGTCGGGCAGATAAATGTCGAAGATAAAATCCTGCTGGCCCGAAGGAATCATGGAAAGGTCGCAGTCAAAGACCGTATCATTCGGATTCGCATCGACGCAGGAACTCATCGAGTTCTCCCACGTCACACCGGCCTTGCCATTCAATGCATTCCACCAGCCCTTGATAACATAAGCTCCGGTGACGGGTCCAGCGTAATGCAAAGTAAAAGCGGTCACGTTGGACACGATGGATATCGGAGTGGATGTCGGAGTGGATGCGATAACTACTGGCGCACCACCAGTACCGATAACGACTGGTGGATTCCCGCCCGTCGAAATATTCGGCGTGATCATCGCATGAGTGCCGCCAGTAGGAATGACAGATGCCATTCCACCAGTTAAAACTCTGCTACCAGTTGCGATCGCGTTAGACGCGATAATAGATGGCGATCCGCCAGTCGTCGCGTTCGAAACAACGATTGTCGGCGCACCACCAGTCGAGACACTGGATGATGAAACGATTGCCACAGATGAAGTGCATGAATAACATGCACCCCACGTTCCATCCGGCTGGCAGACTTGCAGGCCGGTTGCGTTTCCTCCGCATGCGCATGTCTCTATCGATCCCGGAGAAACTGGCGTGCTATTTGTCGTAAAACAGATAACATCACTCGGAGCTCCGCCTGTTTCCCCGATGGACATCGGGGTGGACGCGATGACAGATGACGTTCCTCCGGTCGTCCCGTTGGACGTCAGCGTAGATGTCGAAGTTGATGCGATTATCGTGGCGGACGATGTGACCGATGATGCTCCACCAGTCCCGATAGACATCGGCACATCTTCGACACCGCCGCCGCAGGTTGCGCCGTTCGTGCAATTCTCCTGCGCAGGGCATGCGTTCAGATCATCCATGCCAAAAACGCGATTATCCCGCGGTCCGGCAACGGCATCCAAAACGTCCTGTGGAATCGTAACGATTTTATTCCAGTCAAAACGAAGCAGATCAAATATGTCTCCCGAATAAATCGGCCGGCGCGTTTGTTGCCATGTCACAATCGACACTTCCGAATCCGCATCGCCTTTCACAAGCGTTCCCGGCCGCAACATTCGCGTTCCCGCCGGACGATATGTAGCTTCACGCCACACGGCTTCAGCCAGACTATCTTTGATATCCGACTGCTGAAATCCCCACGAAGTTAGCGCTTCCCAGCGCACGAAATCATATCGCCATCCGGGTTTATCATACGCCAGCACAACCGTATTCGTTCCCGGACGGACGTAGAGATACGTAAGACCGAGCGAAGTGATATCAGACGTTTTGGAAAAACAGCTGATCACTTCATCACCAACAAGCGTTGCACGGCTCACATCATAGCGATCAGTCGCCATAACACTCGGCGTCAACTTCGCAATCACGCCGTCGCTAACAACGATCCAATAGGTCGCGCTCGGATCAACGAGCATAGTCCCTGACGGGTACTGATGCGCATTGTTGATCGACACGACAGGCGTAATCTGACTATGCGCTTCAACGAAATCAAGAGGATCGATCCAGTTCGGATGGGAATACTTCTTCTCACCAATTTTTACAAATTGTGATTCCGGTTCGTATCCGCTTAGACAATCATCAACGTATGTTCCGTTCCGAATTCCGAAATGTACATGGTTCCAATCATAAGACGTGTTGGAGCCATGCCAGTAATGAGCCACGTGACCGATGTATTGTCCTTTGCGAACAATATCACCAACCCGTGGATTTCCTGTTTGTGCCGAAGAGTTGTATGGCCGTGAATACTCGCACTGCACATGCCCCATAACGGAAACAATCGGATGCATATTTGGTAGCTCATGCTCTATGAGAATGACGCATCCATAATAATTCAAATTTTGATCGCTATCTGATCCATAACCGGAATGTTTCGTATCTGATGTGATACGAACAATTCCAGCCGCCGGAGCAATAACAGGAAGTCCGACTGGCGTCTGTTCAGAAATCGTATCTACGCCGACATGGCGTCCGGCAAAATTTGAATTGAGTTCTCCAAAGCCGAACTTGAAATTCACGCGAGTGAATCCCTTAATCGGAAATCCGAATGACGTCGCAATTGGAACGCCGGTTTTTTGATCAAGGACAAGAGGATCACCTCCTCCCATCGCTTCATCGCCAGTCGTTGGCGGGGTTAGGGTCGCGGGCGTGGTTGTATTATCTATAACCATGCTCGGACCGGTTGACGTGTTGCATCCCATCGCGAAAATTGCGATAAGACAAGCCCAAAGAAGAATGCGTATGGCTTTCACGGCCATTTCCTTTCTGTTCCGTTCTCAAGCAACGTTCTTCAATCTTTTTTTGTAAAAGAGCGAATCATGTTCCCAGAGGCTGTCCGGTATGCATCGCGAACAGCCGAGGGAACGCGTGCCTTAAGGCAAAACAATATTTTGTAAAAGCGCCGGAATGAACGGATTAATTTTCATCGGCCAGCCATATCCTTTGCCCACGTCTTCCGGCTGAATAAGAAGCGCCGTTTTATCGCCGACAATAAACACGCCGGCATTTGGAACCGTATTTGGAATTGTTATGAGATACGCCTCTCTGTCTTGCGGATTAATGATTGCCGCTGTTGATTGCAGAAATTCATGGAACACGCCCGGATCTGCGATGTTGAATTCTGTCACGTTCAGAATTTCCTTTACGCCATTGTGCTTCACAACAAATTTTTGAACGTTTTGCAGACCTTCATACTGCGTCTCTTGACCGGAAGTTCGGGTAAAATCCATTGCCTTCCATCCAAAGAAATCTTCTTTGGTGAACACCGGCTGTAAGGACAGATTAGGCGGGAAATTTCTCTGTTTGGAATTCACGTAATCTTGAACGATCTGTTGTTCCGTTTTTTCCGCCTGCGGAGGCTTGGCAACGATCATGACCGGGGTATCGGACTCATTCGTAACGTAGTAAACGACGGTCATTGCAATACAAATGCTTGCAAGAATGATGCCGAGCGCAATGCATTTTGATATCGTTGATGTATAACGTTTCATATATTTGGAAGGATTAAGGCAATGGAACATTTTTAATAAAATGAATCATGTCTGGATCCATATCAAGATCCCACTGCCAATCGCCATGTTTAACCAGGAGTACCCGCGACTGACTCACAAGAAATAGACCGACCGCGCGAACCATTCCATCCGACTCCTCACGAACATAGACTTCTCGATCACCAACTTTCAATAAAGTGTCTCCCAAGGCATACATCAATGCCTTTCGATCCCGAATAGCAAATTCCGTAACTGCATAACCCTCCCCTTTTTGAGTCGTGACTCCGTTATCTTGAATGTTCTGAAGTCCGGCATAATCCGCCGCCTGTTTTGACAGATCATCCGTTCGAGTCAATGCAAGATGAAACGACTGAAATACTTCTTTTGTCAGCGCCGGTGCAGGCGCGGGACCGACGAAACGCTGGGTGGTGAGATCAGGAATATCCTTTTCTACTAGCTGATCGCACGGCGGTTTCGAAGAATTCATTTTGCTTATGGAATTCGCATTCTGCTCAACCGCATCTGCGACAATGGCAACATGATGCGCCGCATCTTCAGCCTTTGATTGGACAATTTTGGCCGCAATACATACGACAACGAGGAGAATTGTGAATCCGATAAAGAGGGAGGTGAAAGAAAGAGAGGGTTTCATATATCGTTATTGATGAATAAAAGGCGCAAAGTCCGCACGACGATCCGTACATATGGATCGCTCCTCGCGCGTGCGGACCCACGCAAAGAAAAACGAACGATCAAAAGCATGCGTACATGAAATGTCACGGATCACGCGCGTCTGCGCGATCGCGACAAACGCATGAACTGAACTCAAGCCATTTTTTCGGCGCCCGTATCGCCCCGATCTACATCCACCAAAGGCGGACAGGTCGGGACGGGATATAGAGCGCAAAGGCCGTAGCCCGCGCAGGTCCACACGCGCACCAAAAAAATGAGTTGTCTGAAAAAAAGACATCATGAAGACATACGATAATTTCTCCGCCGAGTATCATCTGCGAAACAGGCGAGACGCTCGCCCATAGTCGCGGCAGAAGCCCTCTGCTGTCGAGGGAGGTCGCATCGGCACCACCCGGATGCGCTGCCCGAAACTATCACCGCATGAACTCTTCCTTGTTTCAAACATGCGTTTCGAAATCCACGAATGGATTTCACTGCTTTTGAATGTGCGACCGGCCGAATATGTATTCGGCAGCGATCACACTTTCAGAATACGGTATTGAAAACCTGCGTCAAAAAACTGTCAGGCGATCGCCTGACAGCTATGCAAAACTCTTCGATTTTTCTTTGCTTTTCTTGTCAGACGATGTGCTGACAGCCCCCTGTTTTTCCGATGAATGTACGCTCAAACGGACGCGTTTCTGTGTATAACTCCGAAAAGGACGGACCACATACGCAAGAAGGCATAAAACTCCATAACAAAGAATCATGAGCGCAAGCGGCATGTGATACGGAACGCCTAAAAATGGAAAATGCATCGAAAGATCCGCGACGAGCAGCATGAAACGCAGACAACCTTCTGCTGGCAAGACAAAAAGATGAGAAATGTCTCCGCAAAGGATTCCTATCGCACCCCAAGCCATGGTCAAACTCACAATCGGAAGCGCGAAGAGATTTGTTGCGAGTCCGGCGAGCGAGAAGGACTGAAACTGCCACATCAGATACGGCGCTGTTGCAATCGTGGCAGAAAATGTCGTTGCAAATGCTTCGCGCAGTCCAAACCATTCAGGAATAAAACGAAATACCTGTTGTGCCGGACGGGCAAATACAAGCAGGCCCCATGTTGCGAGAAATGAAAGCGCAAAGCCTGCATCAAACGCAAGCGCCCATGGATCAAAGATGATGATTGTCGCGGCCGCAAGAAGCAAGAGGTGCGCGACATTCGCTCGCCGACCGAACACGCAAGCGAGAATCGCAAGCCAGCCCATAATCGCGGCGCGGATCACGGATGAACCGGCTCCGGCGAAGAGTGAAAAAAGAATAATCCCTGCGCCTGCAATCACGACGGCGGATCGTCGGCGATAGCCGAGAGCAATCAAAGCAGGAACGAGAACGCTTACGACAATAGTGATATTCGACCCGGAAACCGCAATGATATGAGTCATTCCGGCAAAGCGGAATGATGCGGCCGCGTCTTGCGATAGGCCGCGATCGCCATAGAGCATGCCGGCGAGCAAGGCTCCGGGATCGCCTGGAAGCAGGCGCAGAATGCGCTTGGTGAGGAGCGACCTCCATGCCGCGAGCGGGACTTCGACATTCCACGGTGAAGCGACGCGGATTCTCGTTCCCGTTACCGCTCCCTTGCATCTGTAAAACACGCCCTGACGCGCATTCATCAAGCGCGTCTTTTCCTGTGAATCCTGATACGACTCCAATCGACACGACACTCGCCAATATTCGCCAATGCCGGGATAGATGCCGTTTCGGGCAAAAGAAACCAAAACGTTTTTTCCAAGCGCAGTATCGTCAATCTTCGTCACCGCGATCACGTCATCATACGTCCGAATATCTTTGACTATTCCTTCCATTGTCACGCTCTCCCCCAGCCGCAAACTCGTATCTTGCATGGGAATCGTCGCATCGAAACGCCAAATGCCGAGGGCGAGAAAGATGAGGGCGTAGGCCGTAGGGCGTAGGGCGTAGGGGCGACGCCTCGCGTCGCCCTCGAGTTCAGACGAATAGCATAGGACAATCCCAATCGTGCACAAACCAATGGGGATCCAGACCGGAAATACATCAAACGGGCGGATGGCGTGGAGGAGTACGCCTCCGAGGAATCCGAAACAGGCCCAGCGGATATAGAGCGGGGTGTCGGCCGGAGAAAAAGAGGTCATCTAGTATTCAGTACCACGTTTAAAAAGGGATGCAAGAGGATAAAAAGAAGGTCGGTAGGTCTGTATGACTGTATGTCTGTAGGTCTCTTTGCCTGATGACATCAGGAATAGCGACCTACTGTCCTACAGTCCTACAATCCTACCGACCTTCTGCTTACACCCTCGTCCCTCCTTTAATACCTTGCCTTGTTCCTTCGTTATGCGCCTTGATGACAATAAAGGCGTCGATGAATCTCTCTTCGTCAAATTGATTGCCGTACGCGTCGACACATGTGTTGATCATCGGTTCCGCATCCATTTCTTTCTGTTCCAGCAATTGATTCAGAATGTACCACTTATACCAGTTATAATCATTTTGAAACGTCTGCTCCGGATGCGGATCGTTCAACCGCTGTTTATATTCCTCTCTTTTTGCCTTTAATCGCTCAACCAAACTCTCATCCGTTGTCAGCGGGATCGCAGATGACATTTCCCTGAATTTGTTCTCTTGGATCATCCGCTTTGGCGGAAAGACAGGTTCGAATTTCTCAGACATAGCATTTCATTTTTTACTCAAGAAAACGCTCGGCAAACCGTTTGAACTGATCCGGAGTAATCCCCTGGGTCATACGCGGTAGGTCCTTCTGCGCGAGCGCGGCAACGCACTCATACATGCGATTGCCGAAATCCCCTTTCTCTTCATCGCTTCCGTTCGGAAACATCTCATCAATAATCCGTTCAAAAACAATGTCCGTTGGCGATGAGGTCATTGCGCCAAAAACCTGTTGCGCCAACTCCTTCGAATCAGCGATCGCCTGTTCTGACCAGATCAGCCCTGTCTCGGCACTCGCCCTTCTTTGAGCATTTTCAAACATTCCTTTCATATCCGCATACATTAACACAGAATCACAAAAATGGAAGTTGTATCAGGGTGGCTTCTGGCTCCTGGCTCCTGGCTTCTGGCCAGAAGCCAGTAGCCAGTAGCCAGAAGCTAGACGCTATTTCCGGTTGACATTCATCCATAGATATGATAACAATCATGCGACCAATTTTGGTCTTTTCCGGAGGTAATAGGATGGAACAAACAAATATTGACGCACTTTGGACATCACTTATAGAAAGGAAACCAAGCCTCAATCAAATGCTGACGCTATATGGGAATGTTCCGGACTTTCGTCTAATGATTGCCGACTACTTGCTGTTGAAATATCTGACAAAAGAAACCATTGAAGACGAAAGGGAACGGCTTTCAACGAATGACCTGGCGAACATCCTATCAGTCGTAGATGATGTAGATGTTCTCGAAGCCGCAAAACGGCATCCCGAAATTCTTGCGCTGACGCCTGTTCAAATACAGCGCATCAGCCTCTATGCCGTTTCGGCAGATATCGCCGTTGAAATGTATCGTCTCTTGCAACAAAAATCCCTATTAAAACTCGGGTACATCAGCATGAGCGTCCAAGATGATGCAAACGAACAACGATCGGCGACCCTCGCGATGTACAAACATCTGATGTCGATGGTGGAAGCGTTTGAACTCCTCGCGATCATGTCAAACCATGAAAAAGTGCGACAATTTGCATCAGGAGAAATCCTGCTTTTGTTGGCAAAAAGCCTCGCGGACGAACTACCAGACGATGAACTAATTCTTTTGTCCGACGAAGGCTTGCGGCGACTTCGCATACGAATCCAGTTTGCGGCCATTAATGTGTATTCTGCCTGTCCGGATGCGGAGAGGCGCGAGTATGCGGATTGCGAATTACAGCGTTGGTTCTACAGCTTGCATCCTCAAACACTTCTTGCCTACGCGACCGCAATGGATGTTCCGAATGAAGCGATCGGCATATTCAACTATGCCTTTGAGGGATGCGATTCCCCGCCCCCTCATCACATGCTCGCCTTCACCTCAATATGTGCACGCACGAAAGAGCTGGCACACCGCGCATTCAAGAGATACCTTGCGGGTGAAATGAATCTCGACATCGTCGAAAAGATCGCGCGAGAAGCGCTGTTTATAAGCGTACGAAGGCAAGCGGATCGATTCCTCGCCTCGCATCCGCAATCAACGCTTCAGCAGTTGAATGATGTCATACGGCGGGCGAAGGTTGGTAAAACTGCAGACGCAGCCATGCGCGGAATCGCACGATCTGCAGAAGCGTGCTTGGAACACATCTTTGATGCCTTTAACGCACAGCGTGAGACATCAAAACAATCGGACGTGGAAAAACAACCGGATGAACCCGATCCTTCTGCGCAAACCAGTGATCAGACGAAAAAAGCTGGTCCTGGATCGAGCGAATGGAATCCGATCATCTTTGACTGCATGCAAATCCTTTCTGCAGACTAACGACAAAGCGACGCAACCTGACTCAAGGTGCGTCGCTTTTTTTGCAATCCCCCGAAGCTCGTCCTTCGTAGCTTCAGCGAAGAAGGATCGAGAGCGAAGGGGGATATTCTCCTTTAGATAACAATCGACACCAGCTTTCCTTTTACGTAGATCACCTGCTTCGGCTCTTTGCCGGCAAGATAATTTTGAACTTTTTCGGACGCGAGCGCTTTTGCTTTCGCATCCGCCTCGGAAATATCGGATGCGACTTGAATGCGATCCCGAACTTTTCCATTCACCTGAATCACGAGCTCAAATACGGCTGACACGATCTTTGACGCGTCATACTGCGGCCATCCTGACATGTGAACCGATCCACTCCGATGTCCATCGGAGCTCCAGAGTTCTTCCGCAAGATGCGGAGCAAACGGCGCGAGAATTTTGATATACCCCTCGACCATATTCTCCGGCACGCCGCCCGCATCCGTAAACGCATTCGTCAAAATCATCAACTGCGAAATCGCCGTATTAAACGCAAGCCCATCGATATCTGCGGTGATCTTTTTCATTGATTGGTTGTAGATAGTTTCGAGTTCGACCGTCTGATCTTCTCGCTCCTCGCTCCTCGCTCCTCGCTCCTCTTCAAACAACCGCCAGACTTTGTCGAGAAAACGTTTCACCCCTTCAATCCCATTCGTATCCCACGGCGCATGCTGATCGTACGGGCCAATGAACATCATATAACAACGGAATACGTCTGCGCCGTATTCGCCCACGACTTCGTCCGGATTAATCACGTTTCCTTTTGATTTGCTCATCTTTTCTCCGCCAGCGGCAAGAATTAGCCCGTGCGAAACGCGCGCTTTGTACGGTTCTGAACCGACGCTTTCCGGAATCAAACCCAAGTCCCACATCATCTTATGCCAAAAGCGCGAGTAGAGAAGATGCAATGTGGTATGTTCCATGCCTCCGTCATACAAATCCACTGGCATCCAATACTTCAATGCTTCCGGCGATGCGAACGCCGCGTCATTATGCGGATCGCAATAGCGCATAAAATACCACGAAGATCCCGCCCAATTCGGCATGGTATCGGTCTCGCGCTCCGCTTTTCCGCCGCAATGCGGACACGTTGTCTCTACCCAGCTTCGAATCTTCGCGAGCGGTGACTCCCCGTTTTCCGTTGGCTCATAGCTATCGACATCCGGTAACAAGACAGGAAGCTGATCCTCCGGCACCGGCACATACCCGCAACTCGGACAAATAACAATCGGAATCGGTTCTCCCCAATATCTCTGTCTCGAAAAAATCCAATCACGAAGCTTATACGTCACCGTTGGTCCGCCTTTCTTCTGCTCTTCGATCCATGAAGAAATCTTTTTCTTTGCATCTTCTGTTTGTAATCCGTTAAATGTTCCTGAATTGATCAATGTACCGGGGCAATCATGACAAGTCGCGCCTAAATTTTGATATTCAAATCCAAGGATTTTTCCGAGCGCATCCGTTATTTGAAACTCTATAGGATGTCCGACCCAGTTTCCCAATCCCGTACCTCGAGTCACTTGTTTTTTCGTAACACCTTCTGGAAGCTTGATCACTTCTTTTATTGCGAGACTGTAAAACTGTGCGAAATCAAAATCGCGTCTATCATGCGCAGGCACGGCCATGACCGCACCAGTACCGTATCCGGCAAGGACATAGTCTGCGATGAAAACGGGGACTTCTTCGCCATTCGCCGGATTGATCGCCGTGACGCCGTCGAGTTTGACTCCGGTTTTATCTTTCCCCTCTGCCGTTCGATCAACATCCGCTTTCTTCGTCGTTTCTTTTTGATACGCCTTAACCTCATCCGCATTCTTAATCGCTCCAGACTTCACCCACTCTTCAACAAACGGATGCTCCGGTGCCAACACCACATACGTCACGCCAAAAAGCGTATCCGGTCTCGTGGTAAAAACTCGAATTATTTGATCTTCCCACGCCCCACGCCCCACGCCCCATGCCCCAAAATCAATCATCGCTCCCTCGCTCCGGCCGATCCAATCAATCTGCTGTTTCTTGATCCGTTCGAGATAGTTCACTTTTGATAAATCCTCGATCAACCGTTCCGCGTATGTTGTGATGCGAATCATCCATTGCGCTTTCTCCCGCTTTTCGACCGACGTGCCGCAACGTTCACATACTCCGCCGATGGATTCTTCGTTTGCAAGACCAATCTTGCAGGAAGGACACCAGTTGATGGTGGTGGTGGATTTGTAAGCCATTCGATCGGGGCGTGGGGCGTGGGGCGTGGGGCGTGGGGAATTTCCCTCGCTCCTCGCTCCTCGCTCCTCGCTCCTATTTTCCTTCACGGGTGCTTCTCGATCCTTCACATAAACCGCGCGTCCCGTCGAAGCATCAAATTCGCTCTTAAAGAACTGAAGGAACATCCACTGCGTCCATTTGTAGTAGGCTGGGTCCGTGGTATTCACTTCGCGATTCCAATCAAAACCAAAACCCATGGATTGCATCTGGCGGCGGAAGTTCGAAATATTTGCTGCAGTCGCATCTTGCGGCTTGACATGCATCTTGATTGCATAATTTTCCGTTGGCAAACCAAAGGCATCCCATCCGATGGGATAGAGGACATTCTTTCCTTCCATGCGCTTTTTTCGCGTCAGAACGTCGATCGCAACATACGACCGCGGATGTCCCACGTGCAAACCCGCGCCCGAAGGAAACGGAAATTCAATCAGTCCGTAAAATTTCTCTCCGGTTTTTCGCTCGCCGGGCTGGGAGGCGTGATAGAGCCCTTGCTCTTCCCATGCTTTCTGCCATTTGGACTCATATTCTTGAAAATCTCGCGGGGTGGACATAGTAGAAGCAAGCTTAGCAAAGCAAGGGGAAAGGGGCAATAAAAAGATAGGTGGTAGGTCGTAGGTCGTAGGTGGTAGGTGGGATTATATATCACGTGTACTATCATAAAATTAAAAAGACGGAAGCCTGACACATTGTGTCTGACTTCCGTCCTCGTAGAGATTAAGGTTCGATATTCGCCTGATCGGACTAGAGGCCGATGACCTGAACGGGCGTCAGACGATTCGTTGTCGTCCCATCACCCAGACGACCATTTCGATTTTCGCCCCAGCACCAAGCTGTTCCATTCTTAAGGACGACGCATGTCGCACCCTCACCGGCGGAAACCGAGACGGCATTTGTAATTCCAGAGACCTGAACGGGTGTAGAGCTGCCTGTCGTCGTGCCATTGCCAAACTCACCGTTTCCATTGTATCCCCAGCACCAAGCCGTTCCATCCTCAAGGACAGCGCAATTGTGCAGGTACCCGCTGCTGATGCTTCGCGTATATGAGATACCTGTCACGGGAACTGCGTTCAAATTATCGGTCGTCGTTCCATCTCCAAGCTGACCGTATTTGTTATATCCCCATGCAAAGAGATTGACGGAACTTACTGCCATGTTATTCCACTGTCCACTTGCAATGACCGAGACGGATGAAAGCAGAAGCCCATTTGCGTCCTTCATGGTTATTGGAGTATCTGTGATTTTGCATGCATCATTCGCTTGCCCGCACATCCACCCCCAATACTTGACCGTCATGTCATTCATGATTGCGCAATTATGCGAGCCATATGCAGAAATGGCAGTAGCGCCTAAAATGCTCGAAATCTTCATTGGCGAGAGCGCCGTTCCTGAAACGCCGCATGCGTGATATCCGGCGCCTCCCCAACACATGACCGTTCCATCATTGATCAGAGCGATGCCGTGTTCATATCCAGCGGCGACGTCAATGGCGCCCGCAACACTGGGAATTACCTGTGGCGTCAACGCATCTGCGCCACCAGTCGCACCCGTTCCCATCTGACCGAAATTGTTTCTGCCCCAGCATTTTACCGTTCCCTCTTCAAGAAGGACGCAATAAAATTCGGTTCCAGAAACAAGTTTTTTCGCGGTTGAAATTCCGACAACGAGAACCGGTGACATGTTGTCTGTTGTCGTTCCATCCCCGAGCTTGCCGTTATAATTCGATCCCCAGCACTTCACGGTCTTGTTGACGAGCAAAGCGCAGGCGGATTGAACGGTGTTTGAAATGGAGATAACGCTATTTAATGAAACAGCCGCTCCGCCGGTTCCGCCGGTTGCGCAGGGGTCGGATGATCCGCCGCCAACGCCGTTCGCCGCGCACCCGATCGGTGCCGCTTGGCCGCTACAACCAACGATTACAAACGTAATCGCAATACATAATAATTTAAACCACTTCATCGACTTCTTCTCCAATGATTGTTTGACTTGTGAAGCCCCCGCACCAGCATGATGCGAGCAACACATTAAATCATAAAAAGAGGAAAGAAGCAATATCCATGAATCAGCCAGTAGGCCATAGCCAGTAGCCAGTAGGAAGAGTGATTCCTACTGGCTACTGGCTATGGCCTACTGGCTGTTTCGATTGACGCAATCCCGAAACCATGGCAAAGTCCGCCCAGCAAAAGGAGGCGCACATTGAAAAATCAATTCTTGGAAGATACTGGCATTTCAAACGTAGAACGCTGGGCAAAACGCATCATGCGAAGATCGACATCCCATTCTTTTGATTTCGTCTGCGTGGAATATGCTCTTGGCTATCTCATTGCCGACGAACTTCCGCGCCAAGCCGTTCTGTTTGTTCGAACGCTGGACAATCACTTTCTGTTTACAAAAACGGCAATCAAATTGATATCGCTATTGCTCCGTTACCAACACGTTCGACTCACCCGAGAACACGCGCCGTGGATATGCGAACGAATTGATGCCTCGCAGGGCATTCATCCGTACGAGCCGTTCATCCTGATCGCGAAGCACACAGAAGCGTTGCGTGACATCAATCGCGCAAGAAATGCGATCGGTCGCATGCAGGATCCATATCTTCTGGCAGAAGGACTGCTCTCCCTCTTTCCGATAACAAACAATTCGTCTGACATTGCGCGGATCCGTCGTATTGCAAAAGGATTGATAGACTCGCAACCATTGTTGGGATACAAGCTTGCAAAAGCTTTGACCGTTCAAACGAGAAGCGAGCACGATTTCAATCTGCTGTGCGTTGCGACAGCGGCCATTCAGCATGACCAAACATTAAAACAGCACGTCGCCGCTTCGCTTGATGGGATCACGGATATCGTTTTCCAAAACGTCAATCGCGAGGTGAGCGAAAACGTCGCAAAGAATATTGGAAGCGCCGTCATTCGCGCCTTTATCCAGCAAGCGCTCTCCCTTCAAACAACAAGGCGTCTTCCGAAAAACGCTTTGCAATAACACCGTCAAAAAGCCGGCCTTGAACCTTCAAGGCCGGCTGTCTCTTTTTTATCTGCTACCTTGCACGCTCTTGAGCAAACGGTTCCATGAGTAAAATGCGATCTGCTGTTTTTCTGGTAAGCGTTTTTGAAACAACAAGCTCTTCCACGAGCACGGAAAGCTTCGTATTCTCTTTGCGGGTTAAAATAATTAACTCGCTCTTCAGATCCGCGAGCTTATCGTCCAAATAATCCTTCGTGACCATTTGGGATTTTATCGAGGTTATCTCGAATTTCATCGATCCCATCTCGGACTTCATGGTACCCATATCAGACTTCATGGTACCCATGTCCGACTTCATGGTTCCCACATCAGACTCAAGATTATTGAGTCGATGGTCGACCTGTTCCGCGAAAGCCTGAATGGCTTCGAGGATTTCTTGCTTGTCATTGTTTTCCATACCCTATTATTTAGTACCATCATGCAGATGATAGCACAAGGCCTTTTAACCCAGCGAAAAATTCGTGATATCCACACCATCTGTCTTCCGAAAGCCGATGCGGTCCGGCGCTTCATCTTTGGTAATACCGAACATGCTTCCGAATATGACGCTGTGATCGCCGTATCGATCATTGACGACATCTAGCGCAAAAGAGAGACCTGAATTCGTAGGTCGTAGGTTGTAGGTCGTAGGTCGGAATAGACAAAGATGCATCTGATGTGACGGCGGCGTGAATTCCGTATAGGTTACGGCAAGAAAGGAGATGGCGCGATGCCCGTCCCACAAATCATCAAATAACTTCAGCACGGCATGAACAAGCGCGTATGAATCATTCACAGGTTCGTCAAAACGATGCTGATACACGCCATCGGTTGGGGGGCCAAATGGGGATGGGGCATACGACGCTGTTGAATCGCGAAATGCAATTGATACGAGCACGGATTTTGCATAGAGATTTTGGCGGCGCAAACGCCGCGCCGCCCGCTCCGCAAGTTTTACGAGCGTCGCACGCACGCGCCCTTCGCGATTCACGCGCATGGGCAGGCAATACGAATGCCCGATCGATTTTGGCGGCGCATCATTCGACGCGAGCGCATCAGCCTGAATGCCGTTTAACCGCGCCCAAAGCAAATATCCTTCGATGCCGAAGGCCTGCATAAGATTCGCAACCGGCGCGCGCTTAAGTTCAAGCGGCGTGTGGTATCCCAAAGCGTCGATCCGTTTTTTCATGCGGCGGCCAATGCCATATACGTCCTGCAGAGACATTCCTAAAAGGATGCTATCAAGATTCTCCAACGTAATAATCGTCAGGCCGGAAGGTTTTTCGCGATCCGAAGCAAGCTTGGCTAAAAATCGCGTCGGCGCAATGCCGATGGAGCATCGAAGCCACTCCCCCACTTCGCGCCGGATGCGTTCGCGCGTTTTTACCGCCATCCATGCGGCCTCGGCCTCGTCGCGCATCCATCCCGTGCAATCAAGAAACGCCTCGTCGATCGAATAGTGTTCAACGCGATCGGAAAGATCATGCAAAATCGCAAAGACCTGCGATGTGACGGTTCGATATTTCGCCGGATCGTTTTGCACAAACACCGCATCCGGAATCAACTGCCTCGCTTCTTTCACGCGCATGCCGACTTTCATTCCCCGCGCTTTCGCTTCGATCGACGCCGCGATGATGCATCCGTATTCATGTAGATAGGCGCATACGCCAAGCGCTTTTCCACGCAACAACGGATTCGCCTGCTGTTCCACGGACGCGAAATAGGAGTTCATGTCGAGATGCATGAAGAGAGGACGGTAGTTCGGTAGGACGGTAGGACGTAGGACAGACAGCTTGGTACGAAACATATATTTGCAGATGAAAATCTCGTCTCGTATTTTTCTTTCCTACCGTCCTACGTCCTCCTTCCTACCGTCCTATCCTTCGCATTTTTCTTCCAGCACCCACTTTAAACTCTCTGAACGAAATGAGAGCCGATAGGAAGAATCGCCATTCGAGACATTAAAGTAATATACTTTTTCCCGTCCGTCATGTTCCGTATGGATGAGATTCACTTTTTCAATTTGATAATACCGGCTTCCCCATTTGAATGTCATGGGTTCGGTTCGCTCCTTGCGAAATACCGCCAGGACTTCGATCGGTTCATGAATGTATTCGTAGGTCATAGCTGGCAAGAATAAGGCGGTGAGGAGGTGAAGGAAGTGGAGCATATTTGTTTTGGTTACGTTGTTGCGTAGTTGCGTGGTTGCGTAGGAGGAATCCCACGCAACGACGTAACCACGTAACCATGCAACTATATTTCGTCTTCAGGCGAAAGCGTCAGGTCTCGGTTTTAGAGGAGAGAAAAACCGATCGTGCTTGAACCGACGCTTTCGTCTAAATACGAGGACGTAGGACGGTAGGAAGGAGGACGTAGGGGCGATCCGGCCTGTCCCCTGAAGCCCGAGTCATCGAGGGCGAAGGGGGGACGGATCGCCTTTTTCCAATACAAAACCAGCACTCTTAAATTCTTCTTCCTAGCTACAAGCTACTAGCCCCCAGCTACTTTTATGCAATTCTCGCCCTGAACGTCCGTATCACGGCCCGAACGACTCCCTGAATTAATGGATCGTAGGTATAAATCGGTTTCATCTTCGAATTTGCCGGCTGTAATCGGATGCGATCTTTTTCTCGATAGAATCGTTTGAGCGTTGCATGGGTATTATCAAGAAGCGCCACAACCACATCGCCATTTTTTGGAGACGGATTCCGTTCCACGACGACATAATCCCCGTCAAGAATTCCGTCATCAATCATGGATTCGCCTTTAACGCGAAGAACATACGAGTTTGCCGAATCCGGAGCAAGGTCCACGGGAATCGCCATGGTTTCATGCTCCTGAATCGCCTCGATTGGAACACCGGCTGTAATCGTACCCGCGAGCGGAAGAAGAACGCTTCTCCCCCATCGCACGGCCTTATCCGTGGGCTCGAGCTCCCGGGAATTCCCGCCATTCGCCCGCAAGAATCCACGCTCGCGCAAGGCTTGGATATGTACGTGCACGGTTGAAGGCGAAGCGAGGCTTAATCCTTCCGCAATCTCTCGATACGACGGAGGGTATCCCTGCTCATTAATGAACTGGACAATGAAGTCCAGGACTTCTTTTTGTTTCGGGGTGACAGACATAATGGTTGCGTGGTTGCGTTGTTACGTGGTTCGTAGGAAGAAATCCTACGTAACGACGCAACCACGTAACGACGTAACTTCATCTATCCACAGCCGTTTATACAAATTCGAAACTATGGAACAAAAATAGAACATTATCAAACATTCGTCAAGATGTTTATTTCCTCTTTATTTTTAAGGAAAAAATCAACTTATCCACTGGGGATTTGCATGGGATTTTGAAACATGAGACTGAATGAATAGTAGCTGGTAGCTAGTATCTAGTAGCTAGGAAGATTGACTTTAAACAAAATCTTCCTTAATAGCCCCAGCTACTAGCTGCTAGCTACTAACTAACCATATGTCCACCCAACACCCTCTCCCGCGGCGAATCCTGGCCGCCGCTCTCTCCCTCATGTTCATCATTCCGTGGGGCGCGATGCCGCTCCCCGCTCGCGCGCAAACGTCACAAGTTGTAATCGAAGAGATCGCATGGGCCGGATCGTCAGCCTCGACCGCAGACGAATGGATTGAGCTCGCGAATCTTGGCTCTGCGACCACGACCATCGGCGGATGGTCTTTGCATGGCGCAGGAACATCCGAACGCGTCATCTATCTGCCGCCAGATGCGGAGATTCCTCCGTATGGGACATATCTCATTTCAAACTACGCCATGAGTGATGCATCATCCGCGCTCAATACAGACGTTCAGCTCGCAACGACAACCGTAAGCCTTTCAAACAGCGCGCTCGGAATCGAGCTTGTTGATGCAAGCGGCAATTTGATTGATCGCGCCGGAAACGGATCCGTTCCGCTTGCCGGATCGACAAAACCATTCGCAACCATGCAACGTGCATCGTCGACGCTCTCCGGCGATCAATCATCCGCATGGACCTCGGCGACAACGTCGGTCAATTTCAAAAATGATGTTGTTGATCTCGGCACGCCTGGAATCTGCGATCTTTGCATCATCACAGACCAATCTGATAACGCCATCGTCGTATCGGATGAAATGACGTCCGATACGTTAATAGATGAAATGAATGCTTCATCTACCGATCTTCTTGCTGACGCAACATCAACTTTCATCGACGAAATGACGGATCAAATCACATCAGATACGGCGGCCATGACAGACCTTGAAACAACGTCGACCGAGGAAATAATTGCATTCAACGCGACTGATGTCGCGTTCAACGCGACGACGTCAATCGCATTAAGCGAAGTCGTATCCAATCCGCCATCCGGACATGAATGGGTTGAATTATTTTTTGACGGAGATGCGACGAGCACGGATCGCGATCTGCTTCTGTATGACAGCGAAAATAAAATCGCGACCATCCCGGCTGGCACCGCGCTCACGCTTCCTCATTTCCTTGTGTACTTCATCTCGTCATCAAAGCTCAATAATGACGGCGATGCGATATCTCTCCGTGAAACAAATGGAACCGTTATCAACGAAACGCCGATCCCCGCGCTCAATAAAGGCGAAGCGCTGGCAAAAGATATTGATGATACATGGAGTTTGACGGTTACGCCGACGCCGGGCGCAGACAATGTCATCACCCCGCGTCCGGTAACGACGAACACCACGCAAATTATCACGATTACATCTCCGTCAAATTCAATGGTTCCGAACAAAACGGAAAGCGGAGAGCAAAAAGCGGTCAGCGGTAAAAAGACTGCAGCTACAAATTCAACATCAACGGCGGCTTCACTCGCAAAATCCACCAAAGTGGCAAAAACGACAAAATCAACCGCATCTAAATCTACGACTTCAACGACCTCGACATCGGTCGGGACGAAAACAACAAAAAAAACTTCGACGATCGCGTCTAACACCACGACATCAACAAAAATGGCTACAAAGAAAGTCGCGTCTAACGCGACCACAAAAAAATCTGCTTCTTCTATCGCGTTAAACGCGAACTCATACACTTTTACTGATATGTTCGATCCATCATTCAACGCCGCGCGCGTCCGCGTTTCCGGCACCGTGGCAACGCCTTCGAGATTTTTCGGAGCAACGCACGCTTTTATCTTGCTCAACGAAGACGGCCGGGGCGTCATTGTCTATCTCCCCAAACATTTGAATGTCCCCACGCTCGGATCGAGCGTAAATGTAGAAGGAACGATTTCCTCCACATACTTGGGACCGGAAATCCACATGAAAACAACCGACGTTTGGATGTCGGTCGCTACGACGACCGCGCCAAAACCTCGCACCGTTGATTTTCTCATGCCGTCTGCGGAAGATGCATGGAGCTTGGTCACGGTTGATGGAACCGTCACAACCGTCGGCGCATCCTCCGTCCAAATTGTTACGGATGACGGCATTGACGTGACAATTCCGATTCCGACCGTCGTGGGATTCCGAACCAAGCGCTTGAAAAAAGACGACCGTATCCGCGTAACCGGACTTCTCAACATTAAAAAAGATACGCCGACGATCATGCCGCCGTCTGCGGACGATATTTCCATCATCGCCTACGCACCAAATACAACAGAAACAATTTCCGCAACATCAACTCATGCGGCAACGAGTACCGGCCTTCCAAACTGGATTCCCTTTGCGTCCGCGGCCGGAGCTGTCGGCGCGACTGGCGCAGGCAAACGGTTGCGCGAGCTGATCCGAAAGAGAAAGTTGAAGATGATGATGGAGGGCGCAAAAAGATAGGGCGTGGTGAAAAATCTTTCACCACGATCTGAACGCCGACTTTTGCCTTGTCAGTCTTTTGTCTGTACTTTTTTCGCTGTTTCATATAGGCTTGTATTGTCAGTTTTCACTCAAGAAAATGACAGCTTCAAAAGGAGAAAAGTCATGACATTGCGCGAATTCATACTCGCAAATGGAAAATTAGATGAGAATGGGGCATACATCGTGTCTGGGCAGATAAGCAAATACTGGCCAGCGGCCGGGGCGGGCGAAGTCACGTTATGCGTGAACGATCATCTGTCGGCGATGGCGATCGACTTTCATCTCGCCGACGTTTGGACTGCTAATAGGTTCCCCCGTGGACCGATGACTGGCGATCCTGTTGAGGTCGCTTTTGACTTGACTCAAAAAGATTTAAACGGACATCTTGTTTTTTATGAAGTGCGTCGTCTACGCCTTCCAAATTCTCTCGTTCTTGCAAGCTAAAGATGCGTCACTGCCTCAAAGGCCAGGCTATCAATCGATAGACTGGCCTTTTACATATTTTTGGATACGAAAGCCCCCCTTCGCTTCCGCTTACGCGGAGCTCCGGGGGGCATCCCCCTGCGCCTCAATGCAACAAGCGTTGTGACATAAAGGGACTGGTCCCCCAAAGCTAGGCGTCAGCCTAGCGACGGGGGATGGAGCGGGTAACGGGAATCGAACCCGTCTCTAATCCTTGGCAAGGACTCATAATAACCACTATACGATACCCGCCTGCGCCCTATCGGGCTACGGCGGGCAGGCCCCGCCACAGACCAAGGGAAGTTAAATTGTGGGAGCACTTTAGCAATACTTTCCAAAAAAGGCAAGCCCGCCCGCAACGCCTCGCAAGCCGCTATCGACTTGATATTGTCTGGAAACTAGCTCGGCTTGCGTGGCGGGCGGGGGGGTCGAAGAGTAGCTAGTAGGCCATAGCCAGTAGCCAGTAGGAAATTGCAATTCCTACTGGCTACTGGCTATGGCCTACTGGCTAACCCAACACGGCTGCGACTCCATCCACGGAATCGTCCCATACTTCCCGTAGAGGAAAATCGCCATGTCGATATTTGCGTAGGCGTCTTCCTTGCTTAAACCCGCCGCATACTGGGGCGTGAGTTTTTCCGTTCCGTCGAGGATTTGAAAATATCCGAATGCGCTCGATTTTGCATTGTGTATCATCCGCCATTTGCTTTCGCAGTACGCAATCTTATTCAGCAAGTCATAATCATATCCATGCTGTTCCGCGCGAACGCGCAAATACTCGCGTGGCGGAACAAGTCCCATGCCCACGCGCTGGGATTCTAAATCGCGAACGGTTTGCGCGAGCGGCTCTTGCATGAGTCCGGCGGAAAGTTCCACGCTCGGCGCTTCCAGAATAGGCGCCGTGGCTTTTGCCACATGGATGTAATAGAACATGGAACCGAATACAGCAACGCTCCCGATCGCTAAAGAGATAAACATCGCCCGCATGCAGGGATGGAGAGGACGCTTGAGGAAGTGAGTCGTCCGTAGTCCGTAGTGAGTAGAAGAAGACGCGTGTTTCACGATCTTCTTAGTCTGTCGAACGTGATGCGCGGAAGATATTACTTTCTTCACGCGATGCGAGGATTTCACGACTTTCTTTTTCCTGCGAGAGATGATAGAAGACGCTCGCGTCTTTTTCAGCGCGGATATGCGTTTTGACGAAGAAGCGGTGCGTTTGATCATCCCACGAATACCGATATCATAACGTAATCGTATTAAGATAAAAAGGGTATGCTCAAGGTGAAGCGTTTTTAAGATATAAAATTGTTGTATTGTTAAATTGCTATATTGTTCGATGCATCAAAGCTATAACAATTTAACAATACAACAATTTAACAATTCTCCCCTCCCTCTTGAAAAACCTCCCCGTTTCCATTACCCTCTGCCCGTGGGCTCGTGGCGGAACAGGTATACGCAAGGGACTTAAAATCCCTGGCCGCAAGGCATGTGGGTTCGATTCCCACCGGGCCCACCATTCTTCGCTCTCGAAGACTCGAGCTTCGAATGGCACGGCCATCTTCTTACAGCGAAGAATGCCCTTCGTAGCTTTAGCGAAGAAGGGCTGGCTAATAGATAAGGCTTCCACCTTCGTCACCAGCTGCGCTACGAATGGCACGGCCATAAGAATATGTTTTATGTTTACATCATTCAAAGCACACGTTTCCCAAAACAATTTTATACAGGTTTTTCAGAAAACATCGATGGAAGATTGGATGAACACAACGAGGGAAAATCTGTTCATACGAATAAATTTAAACCGTGGGTATTAATTTACTATTGTGCGTTTCAGGATAAAAAGAAAGCGCTGGCTTTTGAAAGATACTTAAAAACATCATCTGGGATAGCTTTTAGGAATAAGAGGTTGATATAACGCATCCACGTCATGGACATATGCTCACCCAAGAACAAGAAAATTGGTTAGCTCAACTTAATGATAATGATGTTGTCCAGATTCTTCCATTTGATATAAATTGTCATAAAATTTTTGAAAATGTTAAACAAGAAATCCAAACAAAACTTGGAAAAAATTTGAAAGTGGAACATCATGGAGCGAGTAGTTTTGAAATATCCGGGCAAAATGAAATAGATGTTTATATTCCGGTTTCAGCGCATGATTTCGATGAAATAGTTTTTAAAGTCCAATCAATAATTGGAGCACCGCGAAGTTTAGGAAAAGACAAAAGAGCTCGTTTTAGAATGGATATCGGTGGAAAAAAGATAGATTTATTTGTAGCTAATGAAGAACATGAAGAGTGGAAAAAACATATGGAGTTCAAAACATATCTTTTAGAAAATTCAAAAGCGCTTGAAGAATACAAAAAATTAAAAGAAAATAATGCCGGTAAGAGCACTCGTGAATATTATAGAGCGAAGATGGAATTTATAAATAGTATTTTAGAACAACGAGAGATAATTAAACTTTGATATTTATGCCATCAAAAAGAGTATTTATCATCCATGGCTGGGATGGGTATCCTGAAGAAGGAATTTTTCCTTGGTTAAAAAAGGAGTTGCAAGACAGGGGCTTGGCGGTTTTTAATCCTTCTATGCCAGAACCCCTCCATCCGAAAATACATGAATGGGTTTCGTTTCTTGCACAACAAATAGGCGTTCCAGACAAAGACACTATTTTATTTGGTCATTCTATCGGGGCTCAAACGATTTTGAGATATCTAGAGTCGCTCAATGAAAATGAGAGGGTCGGCGGCGCTGTATTTTTAGCAGGATGGACTCATCTTACTAATGAAGCATACGAAACCGATGAAGATGCAGTCATTGCCAAACCATGGCTTGAAACTCCGCTCAATTGGAGCAAGATCAAATCCCGTTCAAATACATTCATTGGCATCTTTTCGGACAACGATCCAGTTGTTCCGCTTTCAGATGCAAAAATTTTTGAAAGCGAATTAGGAGCAAAAATAATCATCGAACATGGAAAAGAACATTTTAGCGGAAGTACTGGTATCAAAGAGCTCCCGTCAGCCCTTCAAGCGGTGCTGGAAATCGCTGAATAAACATCTATGCCGAAAAAAACAAGGAAAAAATGACACTGTTAACCTTTGATACGTATGTGGCTATCATAAAAAATAGCATCGGTTCAAAGATGTTTAGGCATTTGTATGCGATACAGGATGGCAAAAAAATAAATCTGCTCAAAAAAGGCAGGCTCTCTTGTGCATTTTATGTTTCTTCAATTTTAGCTCTCTTTACCCTTATTAAAAAAGTCCATGCGACGGTCGACTCTACTGTACAAGACATGGAGGCATCTGGCTGGAAAAAAATTCGTACACCAAGAGTTGGGAGTGTTTTAGTGTGGGAAAAAATAGATTACGTCAATAAAGGGATTCATAAACACATTGGCTTCTTTATAGGAAATGGGAAAGCGATAAGTAATAGTGATACATTGCACCATCCAGTCAAGCATCATTGGAACTTCAATGGGAAAAGAAAAGTTGAGATGATATTTTGGAATCCAAACTTAAATCAGAAAAAACAGAAGCCTTAACAGTTTTATCTATGCCAGACATCTATCAAACATTTCATATTGGAGTTAATGTATTTATTGTAAAAGATAACCAGCTTCTTTTAGGAAAAAGAAAAAATATCTATGGGGCAGGGACATGGGGTTTGCCGGGCGGTCATCTTGAAACAGGAGAAGCGATGAAAAAGACCGCGGAACGAGAACTGATGGAAGAAACGGGAATGCGAGCCGAGGATTATCTATTCACAAACATCGTTAATTATGGAAGTGGTGATAAACATTATCTACACGTTGGATTCGTCGCTCAAAATCCATCCGGCGAACCTGCTGTAAAAGAACCGGATCGATGCGAAGAATGGAGATGGTTTGAGCTAAATGCATTGCCAGAAAATCTTTTCCTTCCACATATTAAACAGATAGAAAATTTCCTTCAGAAGAAAAATTTTATTGATGCATAAAAGGGCGCACAGCCGTGCGCCCCTACGGCACGGCGGTCGCGACCGCCGTGCCTACACCTCCGACCACGCGCTGGCGGCGACCTCCCAATGGCGGCGGCGGACTTCGGCGTGGGTGGCGAGTTCTTCGGGCGTCATGCCGCCTTCTGCTTCTTCGAAAATGCCAATTTCGTCATCAGTCTGCTTGAGCATTTCCAAAAACTCAAGCGCCTGCTCGCGCATCTCATTTGTTTCAAGAAAACTTTCCGCATCCGCTCCACCCTCCCCTTTTAGATACCCTTGCGACAGCATAAATCGCAATGTATCAAAGCTATCCTTTGATACTTTTTTCCGCTGTTCCTTCAGCGCCTCCAGCGTAGACAGCCTTTCCAGCAACACATTTCGCATGGCAAGTTTTTCCGCAAGAACTTCATGCGGATGAATCTCGTATCCGTCTTTCCGTCGCTGATCGAGAGATTTCTGCAAAGCAAAAAAAGCGATCTCCGCTTTTGATATATCCGGATCATCAACCCGCTCCTGCAAAGGCGTTTGCGGATCGGAAAAGAGTTCAGGAATGTGTTCAAAGAGTCTCATAAATATCGACCCTCCCCCGGCCCCTCCCTTCGCAGGGAGGGGTGACTTGCTGCAATGTTTTTCTCACACAAATATTTCATACCTTTCTTTACGAACAATGAAACGAACACCTTTCATCGTGAGCTCCCCTTCCTGCGAAGGAAGGGGCCGGGGGTAGGTCGTTACACTCCATTCAGCTGTTTTGCAATCCAATCAATCTTCGACACTCCAGTAGGCGGTTCGGAATGTAACGCCTTCATGACGCGGCGATGCGAAGCTTCCAGATGCGTCGTACGACGCAAAATATCTCTTAAACGTTCGACGTCTGTAAGAATCTGCTGGATATCTTCGTTGGACATATATTCATAATGACACAATTCGCAGATGGTAGCTAGTAGCTAGAAGCTGGTAGCTAGGGATATTGAAGAATTTTATTTTTATAAGCCAGCCTTCAAGGCTCTTATCTAAATAATCCCTTCCAAATAGCCCAGCTACTAGCTACCAGCTACTAGCTACTAACACTCCCTTCACACCCGCCGTCCGAACGGGTACGCTCGTGGCATGGAAGACCCTGTGTTTGAGCCGAGGCAGGTGGACCCAAAGGAACTGCCGGATGACCGGGTCATGGATATTTCCCTGCGTCCGTCCACCTTGGATGAATTTATCGGCCAGCCGAAAGTCAAAGAAAATTTGGCTGTTTTTTTGGAAGCGGCCAAGCATCGCGGCGAGCCCTGCGAACACGTTCTTCTCTACGGACCTCCGGGACTGGGAAAGACGACGCTTGCGCATGTGATTGGAAAAGAAATGGGCGCAAACGTCAAAATAACGAGCGGTCCGGCTTTGGAGCGCGTCGGCGATCTTGCCGCGATTCTGACAAATCTGGAAGAAGGCGATGTCCTGTTCGTTGACGAGATTCATCGGATGAATCGAACCATCGAAGAAGTGCTTTACCCGGCAATGGAGGATTACGCACTCGACATCGTCATCGGAAAAGGTCCGACCGCACGCACTTTGCGTCTAGACCTGAAACATTTCACTCTTATCGGCGCAACGACAAAACTTTCGCTTTTATCTGCGCCATTGCGAGATCGTTTCGGTTCCGTGTATCGCCTCGATTTTTACGGCGAAGATGAAATGGCGCAAATCGTTGATCGATCCGCGCGAATTTTAACCATTCCTGTTGATGAATCATCCGCTCGCGCAATCGCAAAACGTTCGCGACGTACGCCGCGCATCGCCAACCGTTTGCTTCGGCGCGCGCGCGATTATGCACAGGTGCGTGCAAGCGGTCAGCTTGATGAACAAACCGTCATCTCCGCGCTCGAAAGCCTGGATATTGATCCGTATGGACTGGATGAATCAGACCGCCGCTTGTTGCGCGGACTGATCGAAAAATTCCGCGGCGGTCCCGTGGGCCTTTCAACGCTCGCCGCAACCTGTTCCGAAGACATCGAAACTCTGGAAGACGTCATTGAACCGTTTCTCATGCAGGAAGGCTTCCTTGCCCGCACTCCCCGCGGCCGTGTCGCGACCGAACTTGCATACAAGCATCTCGGATTCCCGGTGCCGGAGGGAATCGGAGGGTTGTTTGATAGCCAGTAGGCCATAGCCAGTAGCCAGTAGAAATTGCATTTCCCTACTGGCTGATTTTCCTCCCCTTTTGCTATACTCCCCCTATGTTCCCCCTCGGCTATCTACTCGTCGCATGGCTCATCCTGTTGCTCATCCACGGCCTTGTTTCATTGCTTACGCTTATCCAAATCCTGCGATACGGATCCTCGTCATCTGGGACCTATTTTGTGTGTTTTATTTTCGTTGGCGTGATCGCGCTCGTTGTACTCGGAACCGGAAAATTCCTTCTTGATATCGACTGGAATACGCCGGTTTCAATCATCCCCCAATCGCTTACTTCCATCTTTGGCCGCACGGCCACGGATATCCCCCTCCAACCATGAGCCTCGCACGATTCATTGCCGGCATACAGTCGGATGAAGAAATCGTTTACGCACTCCGACGATTCTGGTTCGCGCTCATTCCAGACTTCATCGGCGCTTTCTTTATCTTTGCCATCCCCGTCGGAACCTATATCTATCTTTCAAATGCCCAGCCTGCCTTTTTTCAGGATCCGGCGCGGTTTGCCATGTTCTTGATGGGCGCAAGCTTGTTCTTTTTATACGGATGGCTATTCTTATTCCAAAATTTCGCAGATTGGTATTTAGATGTATGGATCGTTACGAATCGCCGCATTGTGAATATTGAACAGCACGGATTATTCGGACGGACCACGAGCGAGCTCATGCTCTATAACGTTCAAGACGTCACAAGCGATATCCGCGGATTCTTTGCGACCATGTTCAGCTACGGAAATATTTCCATTCAAACAGCGGCGGAAAAAGAGCATTTTCTGTTCGAAAACGTGGCACATCCAAACGAAATTGCAAAACGCATTCTTGAATTAACGCATGACGCGCGCCTTGTGGAAGAATCCCACATGGGACATGCTGTGACGCCGGAAGAGATGACAGGGAAAGAGGAATAGAAGTCGGTGAGTTGGTAGTCGGTGAGTCGGTGAGTAAAAACATAGACAAAAAACGTCTCAAAATATATTGAGACGTTTTTTGCCTACGTACCGACTCACCGACTATCCGACTCACCGACTCTTTTCTCCGGGCGCAAAATACTCCTGGGCAACGGCGGGGCGATTCCCAAACGCGCCTGCGCCGCACTACGATCAATGGCGTGCTGTTCTCGCAATTCAATATCATCTTCATTTTCTTCTTCCAGCTCTTCGATATTCCCGTGGCGCTTCACGCGCGCAATCGACGTCCCTCGAACTGTTTTATTTTTTCCGTGCCGTTCACGCTCTTCGCGCTCAAGTTTGCGCAGAGGATTTTCAACAACGCCAAAACGCGCATCTTTCTCTCGGCGATTTCGCGTTGACGCATATCCTCTCGCTTCTGCAAGCGCACGCGCCGCGCGCTCTTCCGCCTTTGTCAGCGTCTTCTTTTTTTCTCCCGTCGCTTCCGTCCGCCCGGGATTCTCCAAAACCGACTGAAGGCGTTTTGAAGTGGTGAGTTTTAGCGAAGGCTTGGTGGACATGAAGATATAAGGCCACTAGGGGGAAGAAATTGCATTTTCCTTAGTGGCTTAGTGGCTTAATCCCTTAGTGGCTTATTGATAGAACTGCATCAAACTCGTCCCGGTGTAGAAATGCGTAAGAATATCCTGATACCCGATTCCTTTTACGGCCATGCCAATCGCACCGGTTGCACTCATGCCCACGCCATGTCCCCAGAGCGTTTTCCCGATGTCTTCAGGAACCGGAACGGAAACGAGCCACGGATAATTGCTTCCGCCTCCCCACACGTCTCCCCAATTGCGCGTATGTCCGTCCGAACGACTAAAATATGGAGTGATTGCGAGCGCTGAATTATACGTGACGATTTGTCCGCGCGTTCCATCCACGCCAGCAACGATATTTGGACTTCGCGCCTCTACGCCATAGCCGCGGTAGACCTGATCGTACTTCGCATCCACGTGAAATCCCTGCGCCGCATGCTTTGTTCCGCGCACCCAATGATAGTATGCGTATGTTCGTGCTCCGGTAAGCAATGCTTTTTGGTATTCAAGCGGGCTTGAGTCCGACGTTTCTCCGAGTCCTTTGAGATACATTTCCATCGGGAGCTCATTGATCGCCCATACGCCATGATCCGAATCATCCGCCGCATATCGCAATTCAAGAATGCCGCGGAATGTATTGTCATTCGCGCCCGGCAACCATGAAACTGGCCGATTGAAGTCCGCCATCTCCAATGGATCCCACTGGCTCACCGTACTCTGTGCTTCATACGGCGTCGTTGACTGTCCAACGCATCCCGGTCCGTCGATTTTATATACAAGATTCGTCCGGTCGAATGAAAATGTCACGACCTGATCTTTTGTGAATGAACAGATTGTTTTGTCCGGTTGCGTCTTTTGATAAATGCGGTATCCGCCGGTCACGCCGCGAACCTGCATGCGGTCATCTGTTGTTGCAAAAATTCCCACGCGGAGAATCGGCTCTTGTCCCACGGCATTCGGCGACATCTGAATGCCGCTCGCGCTCGGCGATGCCGTCTGCGTCGGCGCAGTAATCGGCGGAGTGACCTGAATCGCCCCGTCCGCAGTTACCGTCACAGGGATATCGACATACGCTCCGCTGACCGGCGTATTATTATCTGCGACAAGCGCAAATCGCACCTTGTAATCTCCGCGCTTCGGTGGCGCGCGCATAGTGAATGACACAAATCCGATTTCACCCGGCTTGGTCGCCGTATCAGCCAGCACTGGTTGCGTCGCGGTCTTCCACGACGAATCATATACTGTCGTATTCGGCGCTCCGTTCATCGCCGCTTGCACCATGCTTAACTGCAGTCCGAGCTGATTCCATGTGGTTCCTCCAGTATTCTTAAATCCGTATGTCACCGTTGCCGCCGAACCCCCGGGTAATGAAAGCTGTTTTTGAGAACGAAGAATTAAAATGCCAGAATACGAATCCGCTCCTGAAGGCGCGACTGAATTCGATGTCGTACCTGATACGGTTGTCGCCGGAACAGCTGGAGCTGAATTTGAAGAGGGAGATGACGGCGAACCTGTTGATGGAGCAAGGACGTCTGGAATGCTCGTTTTTTGATTCACTGGAACAATTTTGACCGTAATTGCCGTTTCCGCGCCGCGCATCCATGCCACGTTATTCGCGGCGAGCCGAAAAACTTCCGTGTACGTTCCAATTTTTGATGCTTTTAAACGAAGAGTGACCGTGGTCGATTTCCCAGATTTAACTGAAGCGTTTGCGATTGTCGCCGGCGTTTCTTTGTCATACCAGCTTTTATCCTGAAACACAGAAGGCCCGCCGCTGACAACATATAGAGATACCTGTCCATTCTTTGTTCCGCGCGTCCAAGTCGTCTGTCCGACGTTTTTATACGTCAGCATAATGGTCCGTACGTCCCCCAGATGCATGCCGAGCGCCACGGTCGCATCGCTCACGGTCCCGTCATATCCTTTATATGGCGCGGCCGAGGCAGACAGAGCAGGAGCAAAACTCGATACAATAAAAACGGCTGAAAGCCCGATGCGCCATGCAGAAGACATGGCCTGACCCCAGGCTTGTTGTCGATTCTTCCTTCCTCTGATCCGTAGGCGCATAGAATTTAGAAGTTAGAAGTTAGAAGTTAGAAGTTAGAACAAAATGGTTCGGATTCTAACTTCTAACTTCTGAATTCTAACTTCTATTTTAATTGTATCAATTTTTGAACCTCCGGTCAATGTAAAAGTCGATTTAGAGGCTCTATGTAGAGAAGAATTTAGTAGCTAGTAGCTAGCATCTAGTAGCTGGGGATTATTTTGAATAGACGATATTTTGGATCTTGTCTGAAAAATATCAAAATAATCACTCCAAATAACCCTAGCTACTAGATGCCAGCTACTAGCTACTACTATACTTATACGCGAAAATCCTCCATACTATCTTCCATGTCAGATGCGCGTGCGCTCGCAAAGAATACCGTGGTACAAGTTGCCGGAAAAATCGTCTCCATAGCAATTGGAGCGGTCATTGTCGGCATCATGACCCGATTGCTGGGCCAGGAAGGTTTTGGCGCATACTCAACAGCCAATGCCTTCCTTCAAGTCTTTGCGATTATTATCGACCTTGGATTGAATATCGCCGTTGTTCAAATGCTCGGCGAGCATGCAGGCGACCAGGCATACGAAAACCGCGCGGTCTCCGCCGTATACAGCCTTCGTTTTTGGAGCGCACTTATTCTCCTTTCTCTCGCGCCGATCATCGGCCTGTTTATCCCTGTATATTCTCCGGAGGTGAAAATTGCTTTTTTTGCAATCTGGGCATCCTTCTTTTTTACCTCGCTCAATCAAATTGTCATCGGCGTGCATCAGCGGCACTTGAGCATGCATATTGTTGCGGCGGCGGAATTAACCGGACGCATCCTTCTCTTTATCGGTGTGCTCATTGCAACCGCGCTTCATTGGGGGCTGATTCCCGTCGTGCTCATCGTCTCGCTCGGAGGCATTGCGAATTTCTTCGTCAATTTTATTGTCGCAAGGCGATACGCCTCTTTCAAAATTGGATTTGACTGGGACTTCTGGAAAACGACACTCAAAAAATCATGGCCTATCGGTATTTCCGTTCTCTTTACCCTTATTTACTATAAATCGGATACACTCATCTTAAGCTGGGTACGTCCGATGGCTGAAGTTGGCTTGTACGGAGCGGCTTATCGCGTTCTGGATATTCTTGCGGCATTCCCATTCATGTATTCCGGCGTGCTCTTGCCAATGCTTGCAAAGGCATGGGTAAAAAAAGACAAACAGAAATTCGCGCGGCTCATACAAAGAAGTTTCGACGCCTTTGCAATCATTACATTGCCGATGATAGCAGGCACCTTGCTTGTCGCGGATAAAGCCATGGCGCTCGTTGCCGGACATGAATTTCTCGGCTCTGCAAATGTTCTGCGCATCTTAATTCTCGCCACCGGGTGTATTTTTATCGGAACAATATTCGGACATGCGATCGTTGCGCTTGACCGACAACGGGATATGCTCTGGTGCTATATCATCGTCGCCGTCATTGCTCTGATCCTTTACTGGATATGCATCCCGATATGGGGAATGTGGGCCGCGGCATGGCTCACAGTCGCATCGGAACTTTCCATTGCAATAGCTTCAACGGTCCTCACGCTCAAGAGCGGTGAGTTTACGCTTCCGCTTGCCACAATGTGGAAGGCATTGCTCGGATCCTTTGTGATGTTCATCGTCGCATATCCGTTTTCAAAGAATTCACTCTGGCTCACCATTGCCGTTGCGATCATCGCCTACTCCGCGGTCATGCTCGCAACCGGCGCGGTCACAAAGCAGATGGTGGCGGACTTGTTGATTGCGAGAAAAGGGGGAGGGGTGATTGAAGATGATGTTTAAAGAAAATTGTTAAATTGTTGTATTGTTAAATTGTTGAATTGCCTGTCCTTCGTAGCCCGAGTCTTCGAGGACGAAGGAGGATTTCCTTGTTCAATGCTTAAAGATTGACTTTTTTGGGTGAAAAGAGGAATATACCCGCGGAGAAATTTCTCATGGATAAACCGCAACCTTCACAACCTCTCACACGGCTTCAACAAAGAAAACAGGAGGAACGAAGTAACTCGAGAGCAATACTTTGTTTCGTCATGTTCCTTTATTTCATCTTGATGGGTCCCATGTGCGCAGGAGCTCACTGGTAAAGTGCACTTTGATTGGAGGACAGCATGAAAGAAAAACGTGATTCGAATGAACCGCAGGTAGAAACACCTTCATACAACGGCCCGAACTCAAAGACGATTATTTTCATGGGCCTGCTTCTTCTCGTCGGATGGATCGTTTTTGGACCTGGGGCGACCGTGCATAATGATCAAACATACGGAAACGAGGTCTCTCGAGGCGATAAGTGAACAGACACGGCATCGCCACTCTCACGACCACACCCGTCACACAAGCACTCCTCGCTGTTGTGACGGGTGCTTTTTTTGGCTCCTAGCTTCTGGCTACTGGCTACTGGCTACTGGCCAGAAGCTAGGAGCTAGCAGCCAAAAGCCATTCCTTGACATTTCCTTCGTTTTCTCCTATCCTGCCGATTCGGACTTTGTTTCTTTTCAATTGAACAATCACATTCACATATACAAAGAAAGGCCATAGCCATGGCATATCCTCGTTCATTCCTTCGGATTCTTCTCGTCTGCTGCTTCGGGTTCATGGGGTGCAATGTTCAAAACTCTGAAGATCATCAACAGATAGTTGATCTATCAAAGAAAATAGTTGATCTTCAGAATTCAGTTGCCAATCAAGAGCCTAAAAAAGCACTCGCTCCAGACGATGGTTTCGTACACAATTGGAAGTGTAGCGATCCATCGAACCCATATACAAACTACGCTGGATGTAAACCTGCTGACTTTCAAACAGTGACTATCGACTCAGGTTATTTTCAGTTAATGTATTATGTGGGTCTTAATGGGAGAATGCGTGTCTATAATTTCTCGCGTCGCATCATGAAAGGAAATGGATCTTTATATATGGAAATAAACGTCACATTAGAATCTAACATAAAGATATTTGATTCATTAGCCATTACGGATAAAATGGAGCTTCCATCTGCACATGAACTAAAAAAACAAATAGCTTCTTTGCTTGGATTAAACGGGGCATAAATCAACAGCTGCTCTTTTATCATAGAGCGCGATGCTTACGATTACTTTCGCCGGGTTCATGAACGTACACTTCTCGTACGAATCATGGCCCGGCTTTTGCTTTAGGTGCGGGTTTGAATAATTTCTGATACAGTTCTCTTATTATGGCGAGGGCGATCCGCCGGATCGCCCCTACGATATAAACAATCGTGATCGTCACCCTACCGTCCTACGTCCTACGTCCTCCTTCTTCTCTTACTCATTGCCATCCTGTGGGGCTGGGCGTTTTGGAAATGGCCGGAAAAAATGTTTGCGCTGTTGCCGTTCGCACTCCCCTTCTATCTCGTACGGACGAATATCGGACCATTGCCGACGACGGGGTTGGAGTTGGTGATTATTGCAACGGTGATCGGATGGGTGGGGAAGGGCATTGGGCATTGGGCATTGGGCATAGGAATAAAACATCTGATACAAGAAGCATGGGAGGCGTTTCGACCGTGGAGATGGCCCGTTGGTTTATGGGTGATTGCAGGCGCCATCAGCGTCTTCGCCGCGCACGATCACATCGCCGCGCTTGGATTGTATCGCGCGTATTTTATTGAACCAGTTTTGATATTTATTATCGGTCTGCAAATCGGGGCGTGGGGCGTGGGGCGCCTGTCACCCGTAGCTTCAGCGAAGGGGGATGGGGCGTGGGAAGAAAACCGAACGCCGAACGCCGAACGCCGAACCCTTCTTTCTTCATTTGCAATCGTTCTCATTCTCCTCGGACTCTATTCGATTGTGCAGTTTCTCACAGGCTGGGGCATTCCCTACCCGTGGCATGAGATCGCTGGACGGCGTGCGGTCGGACCGTTTCCATATCCGAACGCGCTCTCGTTATTCGTGACGCCGGTTGCGGCACTGTTGTTCGCGGATGTTTTACGTGGTCTCTCGGACAGCCGCGCGGTTGGATGGGCACGCCAGCGGCGTGCCCCTACGGATACGACAACCCACGGACTTACGGACTTACGGACTTACGGACTCTCTTTCCTGGGCTTTCTATTCGGCGTCATCTCGATCGCGCTCGCAGAAAGCATCGGCGGAATGATCGCGCTCGCCACGGCGATGTTTGTCGCATCAATGTTCTACAAGCGGGCGCGCATTATCGCTATTTCGATGCTAATCGCCATCGTGATCGGAATCGGATTGATTGCGCCTCTACGAGAAAAAATTGTCAGCGTTGTTACATTCCAGCAATGGTCCGGAATGGTACGAACGGTTATGTGGAAGGAATCTGTCGCCATGCTGAAAGACCATTCAATTTTTGGCGCAGGGCTCGGAGGTTACCCGGCGGCAATCAAGCCATATCACAAAGCAACGTGGATGGAAATTTTCCAGTATCCGCATGACATCGTGTTGAACCTGTGGAGCGAGACGGGAGTGCTGGGCCTCGTGGCGTTTGGGTGGATTATTGCAGAATGGGCGTGGGGCGTGGGGCGTGGGGCGTGGTCTTTCTACACCCTACGCCCTACGCCCCACGCCCTTTCTGTTATTACCGCCATTCTCATCCACGGCCTGGTCGACGTTCCCTATTTTAAGAATGACCTGGCAGTTGCGTTCTGGTTGTTGATTTTGATCACACAAAGTAGAATTCAGAAGTTAGAAGTTAGAAGTTAGAATCAAACCTTTCTTTATTCTAACTTCTAACTTCTATTTTCTAACTTCTCTCCCATGAAATCCACCACCCTCACTGAACTCTACGGCTGGATCGGCGTCCTGTGCATTCTCGGTGCGTATGCCGCCGTGAACTTTCACTGGCTGTCCCCGACGTCGATTCTCTACCTTTCCTTAAACGCCTTCGGGTCGCTCGGCGTGGTCGTTGACGCATTCAATCAAAAAAATTGGCAGCCTGTCGTTTTAAACGCATTTTGGTTTTTGATCGCACTCTATGGGATAGCGACGTTTGGAAGTTAAGATAGAAGTTAGAAGTTAGAAGATAGAAGTTAGAATTTGAAAGAATACTTTCTGGTTTTTTCTTCCTTCTAAATTCTAACTTCTATCTTCTAACTTCTCTTTTCGTGCTATCATACCCCCATGAAACGCAGTGTAATTGAGGAGGTTTTTCGCGCACCGGCGCACGCATTGCAAAAATCAGTTTCGGCTGTAAAACACACGGAACAAAAACTGATGCGTGAAAAACCCGTTCGTAAAATCGTACGATATTGGCATACGCTCGGACCTGGACTGACAACCGGAGCGTCGGATGACGATCCGTCGGGAATCGCCACCTATTCGCAAACCGGAGCGCGATACGGGCTTCAACTTTTGTGGCTTTCAGCTTTCACCTTTCCTCTCATGAGTATTGTGCAGGAAATGTGTGCGCGCATCGGCATTGTGACCGGACAGGGGCTGGCGGCAAATATCCGCAAACACTATCCGAGATGGGTGCTCTATGTCTGCGCCGGCTTGCTCGTTGCCGCGAATACATTCAATATCGGCGCAGACCTCGGCGCAATGGCCCAATCCGTTCAACTCATTTTCCCGAATGTATCATTCCTTCTTCTCGTTTCCGCTTTTGCTCTTGGAAGCATCCTCCTTCAGGTCTTCATGCCTTACGCGCGATACGCGGAATTCCTAAAATATCTCGCCTTGGTCCTTTTTGCATACGTCTTTTCCGCCTTTGCTATTCATTTGGATTGGAAAGATATCGCCATCCATTCTTTCATTCCTACGATCTCATGGACGAAAGACCAGATATTTCTTATCTGCGGTATTCTTGGAACAACAATCTCACCCTATCTCTTTTTCTGGCAGACATCTCAAGAAGTTGAACAGCAGATTCTTCAAGGGAAGATAACGCTCAAGCTACGACGCGAGCAAACGAGCAAAAAAGAGATACGCGATATGCGCGTGGACGTATGGTCGGGAATGTTTATTTCCAATGCCGTCATGTTTTTCATTATTGCGACATGCGCCGGAGTTCTCTTTACAAATGGAATTACAAACATTCAAACCGCCGCAGATGCCGCGCGCGCCCTTCAGCCCTTCGCCGGACAATATGCCTTCCTCTTATTCGCCATCGGCGTCATCGGCGTGGGCATTCTTGCGACTCCGGTTCTCGCCGGTTCGGCATCGTATGCTCTATCCGAAAGCTTTGGATGGAAGCAGGGTTTATATCGCAAACTCAAAGAAGCGTATGCATTCTACGGCGTAATTATCCTCTCCATGCTCGTCGGTCTTGGGCTGAATTTTATCGGACTCGATCCAATCAAAGCTCTTATTTATGCGGCGGTCGCAAATGGAATTATTTCTCCAATTATTCTTTTTATCATCGTGCACATCAGCGGCAGCAAACACATCATGGGAGAATGGGCGAACGGCCCGGTCATTAAAGCCTTTGGCTGGATCGTCACCGCGTTTATGGCCGTCGCGGGAATTGCAACCATCGTTGCAATTATCACGTAAAAAGAGACTTTGTTGTATTGTTAAATTGTTATATTGTTGAGAGCTAATTTAAATCTTAACAATTTAACAATACAACAATTTGACAATACTTCTTGTATATTTGATTTATTGACGCAAACCTCGTTTTTCGTTACAGTGTCAGCATATTTTTGTGGAGAATCTTGATCAAAATGCTGTTAAAATAGAGAAAAAGCGCTACTCGGGATGGCGGCGCTTTTTTGAGATCATGATCGGCATTCTGCTTGCCGCAATCGCCGCAGAACTTTTTTTGCAAATTTCGGATCGCGGCAGCCGCGGAGAATTTTTCAACGATCAGAATACCGGACTATTACTCTACAAGCCTCATACATCGTTCATTGAAACGTCCGATTGTTATACGAATACGGTAACGATCAATAATGCCGGATTCTACGCTCAAGACATCGCGAAGGAAAAAAATCCAAACACGTACCGCATCGCCGTTGTTGGAAGCTCGTTTGCGGAAAGCCGATCGGTTTCGCTTTCACAGCATTTTGCAACGCTTCTCTCACAGCGGTTGAATGCCAATGCCGCGCCAAACAAAACGTTTGAAGTCATCCCATTCGGATTTGCGGGCAACGGAACGTATCTCGACATGCTCTATTACGATACATACGTTGCCCCATACCATCCCGATCTCGTTATTGATCTGATCACGGATTACGAATTCGGCGAAGATAGTCCGAACTCCGCTCATCCGCCGCAATTTGATGCAAACGGCAAAGTGATCCTTGATCTCCCGCAGACGCAAAATAGCCCAGTGGCTGTATTCGCAAAAAATATTCTCCGAAACTCAAAACTCATTGCAAGCATCTACGGACGTCTCATGATCTTGCGTTCAAACATGCATCCGAAAACTGATCCAAACGCTGTCAATGCCTCATCGACAACGCAAAATGCGGAATCCGCGACAGATGCGCTCTGGAAGACGCAGGATGCGCTTTGGAGGACGCAGAATGCGCTCCTTTCCCAATTCAAAGACCTTGCGCGCGCAAATAATTCCCGTTTTCTTCTCGTTTCATGGTCGCGCGTTCTTGATCATCTTCCCGCTCCCTTCACGTCGCATATTCAGGAGATCGCTCAAACACACTCAATTCCCTATCTTGATCTTGATCCGATCTTTGCAAAACAATATGCAAAAGAACATGTGAGTCCGATCTGGAGCTGTGGCGGTCATTGGAACACGGTCGGCAACGCGTGGACGGCAAACGCAATATATGATGAACTGAAGGCGCAACCGGATCTGATCCCATGAACCCCCTTCCTCAAACCCTCGCAGGCGTTGGAATCGATATCGTCGATATCGAGCGGTTTGCGTCTGCGAAATATCCGGAGCGCGTGGCTGAATACATTCTGACCGAACGTGAACGGCAATGGATGAAGGAAAGCCGTGATCGCATGCAATATCTCGCCTCGCGCTTTGCAGTAAAAGAAGCCGTCATCAAAGCCGTTCCTCTCTCGCTGGGATATCAAGATATGGAAATCTGCAAAGACGGGGTGAAACCGGCCGTTCAGATGCATCGGCCGGATGCGCAGGCGTACCATGTTCATATCAGCATCTCGCACTGCCCGGCATACGCCGCAGGCATGGCGATTGCGTATGCCGACACAGCCTCGATATGAACCATCTCCCCTATTTACAACGGGCAAATGAGGCGATGCGGTCCGGCTCCGAGGCGTTTGCGGAAACAAAGCGCATTCATTTAATAACGAATTTTACTGACGACTTTTTAAAAAAAATGATTGTCGGACTTTTTGCAGAGAACGGGATCTATGCGGACATCTACGCGACACCGTATAAGCAATACCATTTCGCGCTCAAACAGCCGTCCGATCCGCTCTATCAAAAACACGCGGATGCAACGTGGATATTTTTTGATGCAAATCCATATTCGAATAATGAATTCATCGAAGATCCGGATCATTTTCAACAGGTCTTTGCCGACATTGAACGCCTTTGCTCGACGATTGACGGCCACGTTGTTTTAAGCACGTTTCTTCTCCCGCCTCATAGCGTCTACGGTAATCTCTGGAAGGAGGATCCGCTCGTCGCTCTGGTTGAGCAGTGGAATCGCCGTCTGGAGGATCTCGCAAAACAATTCCCCTGCGTCCATCTTCTCGACATGAATCGGATTGCGCATATTCTGGGAGCAGGGGCGACGCGCGACATGCGGCATCTCTACGCATTCGATCTTCCGTTCACGCAAACATTTCTTTTTGAAGCCGCGCTCGAATTCCAAACATGGATGAATGCGATTTCCGGCAAAGCAAAAAAATGCATTGTCGTTGATTTGGACAATACGCTTTGGGGAGGCATTCTTGGAGAAGCTGGCGTGGATGGTATTGCCCTGGGAGGACCCTATCCTGGAAATATTTTTGAGCAGGTCCAGCGCATTCTTTTGCAATTCTACGAACGTGGCATCATTCTTGCGATCAATAGCCGAAACAATATCGAAGACGTGCGCGAGGCGCTCAACAATCACCCGAACATGATTTTGCGTGAACCTCATTTTGCGGCCATGGCCGTGAACTGGAACAATAAAGCCGATAATCTTGAGGCGATCGCAAAAGAATTGAATATCGGCCTCGATAGCCTTGTTTTTCTGGATGATGATGCAATGAATCGCGATCTTGTTCGATCGCGCCTGCCCGAGGTCTGCGTACCTGAACTCGGCGGACCCGAGACATACGTCCATACGCTTCTTTCTTTGCGGGACTTCCCATTTGTCGCTCTGACGGATGAGGACCGCGAGCGCGGAAAAATGTACGCGCAAGAACGCCAGCGCAAAGACATTCAGGCAACAACATCCGATCTCACCGAATACATCCGCGAATTGCATATTGAGATGGACATTCGCCTGAATGACGCATCGCTGATTCCGCGCCTCGCTCAATTATCGCAGAAGACAAATCAGTACAATGCAACAACACGTCGGTATACCGAGCAAGATCTTGCCGAGCGCATGGCAGGCGGGAGCCTGCTCTACAGCGCGGATGTCAAAGATCGCTTCGGCGGATATGGTGTGACATTATTCGCCATGGTTGATCTTGATGGGAAGGCGGCGAAGATTGATACGTTCTTGATGAGCTGTCGCGTGATGGGACGGAATGTTGAGTATGATTTCCTGAATCACATCCTCGTATCGCTCAAAGAACGCGGTGTGCAAACCGTTACGGCAGAATACATTTCAACGGCAAAAAATAAGCCAATCGAGCCTTTCTTTTCCAGCGCCGGCTTCATCCAAACCGATCAAACAGACGACGGACACAGGCTTTACGCCATGCGTATGGAGGACTATCCTGCCACTGGATTAGTGAACAGTTGATTAATAATCCATTGTTAAATTGTTGTATTGTTAAATTGTTAGATGTAAATAGTGTTAAACAATTTAACAATCCAACAATTTAACAATCTTTCTGCTAAAAACGTTATCCAAACACTCTATGCTAACAACTCTATGAGTAAACTCACCACCATCTTTTCCTCCGTCCTTGGCATAGACGAATCGGCCGTAATTGATACGCTTGCCCCGAGCAATGCGCCGAGTTGGGATTCGCTGAATGCCATTATTTTACTTACGGAAATCGAAAAAGCTTTTGATGTTACCTTTGGCATGGATGAAGCCATGGCCGTAAAGAACTTTGCGGATGTTAAAGCTCTTGTCGCTTCAAAAGAAAAAGACCCGAATGCCTAATTCCATTCCCGAACTCCGTTTTGAAGACTGCGTGCAGGGAATGCAGGCGGAATTTTCCGTTACGATCACCGAAGAACTTGTCCGCGCTTTTGCCGAGCTATCCGGCGATCAAAATCCGATTCATGTCGACGAAACATATGCAGAACAGACGCCGTTTCACGGGCGCATTGCTCATGGCATGATTGCCAGTGCGCTCTTTTCACGCTTGATTGGCATGCATCTTCCCGGCCTCTTCTCCCTCTATCTCTCCCAACAGCTTAACTTTCGCAAACCCATGCACATCGGCGATGAAGTCATCGTGCGCGGAACCATCACCCAGAAAACCGAGAGTATGCAGGTTATTCGAATACGTACGGAATTGATCCATCAGGGAACGCTGGAGACGTTGGTGGATGGGGAGGCAATGGTGAAAATGAGAGTCGATAAGTCGATAAGTCGATAAGTCGATCAGTTTTCTATATAAAATTTACCTTATTTACCGACTCACCGACTACCGACTCACCAACTTCATATGAAACACATCCTCATCTCGGGCGGCGCAGGCTCCGTGGGACTCGCAATAGCGAGGCGGTTTGCCGAAGACGGATACCACGTGAGTTTGATTGATCGCGAATCTCCGAAAGGCGCTGAAGTCCTCGCACGTCTTCACGGCGACGGACATGAATTCTTTGCATGCGACTTGACCCGTATCGACGAAGTTCAAAAAACCATCGCGAAAGCCGTTGAGACTTTTGGCACACCGGATGCTTGCGTCCATTGTGCGGTTGAACCGATTGTGAGAGAACCGCTTGTCGGAATGGAGACGGGTACATTTCAAAAGCAATTCGATGTCAGTTTGTTCGGAGGTTTTTCATTTTTGACCGAGACCGCAAAGCAGATGAAAGAAAAAAAGTCCGGCTATATCATTGGCATCACTTCTTCGGTGACAGACGTCAACTCGCACGCGGCGCGCATGGGCGCATATACCTGCGCAAAATTCGCCTTGCGCGGACTTTTGCGGGAGCTGGCGCATGAACTCGCTCCGTACAACATCCATGTCCATGCCGTTGCGCCGGGACTCATGCAGACTCCGCTCAATGCCGACCTCCCCGACCGCATCTACGATGCCGCCGAAGCAGGCAATCCGATGCATATACGAATTACGCCAGAGGATGTTGCCGATACCGTTCATTTTCTTTGTTCAGAAGATGCAAAATCCCTCACCGGTCTTTCGATCCCTGTCACCGGCGGCGGCGACATGACGATCTAATTCATGCTGTTCAACTCAATCGCCTTCCTCTTCTTCTTCCCCGTCATGGTTGTGGGATTTTTCTTGTTCCCAAAACGATTCCGCTGGGCATGGCTTCTTGCAGGAAGCTGTTATTTCTACGCATCATTCGTTCCTGCCTATCTTTTGATCCTCTTTGCCGTCATCATTGTCAATTACATCTGCGGCCGCATAATGATCTCAAAACCTTTTGAAAAAGTATCCCAAGCGACGGCGCGTAGCGATGACCGACTCATCCTTGAAACAAAACACACCACCTCGTCGGGAATCGCCCGCGACGGCGCGAGCGGATACTTTTTCAAAAAACTCTCTAGCGTCTCCAAACGAAAGTGGGCGCTTGGCATCGGCATGGCGTCCCAACTTGGAATGCTGTTTGTTTTTAAATACTTCAACTTTTTTCAGGAAAATATCAGCGCAGTCGCAAACCTCTTGCACTGGAATTATTCCATGCATGCGCTCCGCCTGCTCCTTCCGCTGGGATTATCATTCCACACTTTCCAAGGCTTAAGCTATCTGATTGAGGTATATAAGGGACGGACTGCGCCGGAAAAACATTTTGGCATCTTCGCGCTCTATATCATGTTTTTCCCCCAGCTTGTTGCCGGACCGATCGAGCGCCCACAGCACCTGCTCCCGCAATTCCATGCCGAACAAACATTCAGCTGGCCTCGCATCCTTTCCGGAATACGATTGATGATATGGGGATTCTTCAAAAAAGTCGTTGTTGCGGATCGCATCGCTATCCTCGTCAATCCCGTCTATGCTTCTCTTAGCACAGCACCGGGACCGACGATTGCGATCACCGCTATCTTATTCGCCTTTCAGCTCTACGGGGATTTTTCCGGCTATTCATCTATTGCAAAAGGCTGCGCGCGCGTATTCGGATTCGAGCTCGTGGAAAACTTCGAGCGTCCATACTTTGCAAAAAGCGTGGCGGAATTTTGGAATCGCTGGCATATCTCCCTTTCGAGCTGGCTTCGCGATTACGTCTACACGCCGCTTATTTTCTCCGTACGGCGGCGTTCGCGGCTTTGGATATACACCTGCATCGTCATTACCTTTCTCGTGAGCGGCGTGTGGCACGGCGCAGGTTGGACCTACATTGCCATGGGCTTATTTTTTGGCCTCGCAATCGCGCTCGGAGCGTATACAAAACCATGGAGAGATCGTTTCGTCTCATTCATTCGCCTCCAAAAACTCCCATGGCTACGCAGAAGCATCCAGATCACGATCACCTTTACCCTCGCCTGCATCGGCTGGATCTTTTTTCGCGCACCGTCTATTAAAGACGTTGGCATTCTATTTGGACGTCTATTCACTCAATGGGGTGAAGTCTTCGCCCATGCGAATGACGCCGCATATATAAAAAAATTCGTTCTCATGGGCACCACGCCTTCGGTCTATTTGACGACGATCGGCGCGGTTATCGTCCTTCTCGGTGTTGACTGGATACAGGAACATCATCCTTCACTCCTCAACCCGCCGTCGCGCATTGCGCGCGTCTTTCTTGCCACTTTTTTGCTTTTAATTGTCATCACATTCGGAGAATTTTATAGTAAGACGTTTATTTATTTTCAGTTTTGAAAAATAAGCCACTAGGGAACTAGGCCACTACGCCACTAGGGGAAGAAAAAGAAAGCCTCTGTATCAAAGAGGGCATGCCGTTGGCATGCCCCTGCGTTATTGATTAAAATGGGCACGCCAGCGGCGTGCCCCTACCTGCCTACCGGACAGGCAGGCAATTCCTCACATTTTTCTTTCTTCCCTACTGGCTACTGGCTATGGCCTACTGGCTAACTACACTCCCGCCCACACAATTTTCACGCTCTCGATTCCCTCTTCCTCGCATGCGCGCTCCAGACGGAGGCGGTATTCGAAGGCGATGTCGGATCGCTTGCGCGGATGAATTTCACCGATAACTTTGAGTGTGACGCTTTCATCGTCAAATTTGGCGATGCGGAAGAATGCCGGAGCCGAGTGGATAGAGGAGCGATATGAAGCGTCAGACGCGAGTTCAGATCCGACATGATTCAAAATGACGATCATGCGGCGCACATCTGACGATGACGGAAGAATCACGTCGATGTTGATGCGTGCCGCATCTTTTGTAAGATTCGCAATGGAGTTGATGGAGCCGTTTGGAATGGTATGCGTCACGCCGTCGAAATCACGAAGAATTGTCCGTCGAAGCGTCAAGTCCTCTACAGCTCCAGCAATATTATTCAGACGGATTTCGTCTCCAATATGGTACGAATTCTCAAGAAGGATGAACATGCCCGCTATCGCGTCTTTTACCAATGTTTGAGCGCCCAGACCGAGCGCAATGCCGATAATTCCCGCGCCGGCAATGAGCGGACCAATGTTCACGCCGAGTTCGGAAAGGACCATCATGGCAACGATGGTAAAAAGCGCGATGGTCACGGATCGATGCAGTATCCGTCCCAGCGTTTCCGCACGCCGCCGCTCCGCATCCGCGGTCGTGGAAAAATCCGGCTTCACTGAACGCGCAAGGAATTTATCAATCCCTGCTCCGATCAGGCGGTCGATTGCAATTGCGCCGAACACAAGAACAACCACGCGCAAGCCGTTTGTGGCAAGCCATAGGAAAAGGGACTGAAGGGCGGTGAAGATGGACATAGTAGCTGGTAGCTGGTAGCTGGTAGCTAGAAGCTGGGAATCTTCTTCCCAGCTACTAGCTTCTAGCTACAGATCCTCTCCCTGGCGGCATCGTACTCATGCGAACTCTGTCCGCATGTTCGCTTTTCAAATCGATCAGCTCATTGCGAACCCATTGATATTTTGCATCTTCGTTATCAGGCAATAATCCGTCATTTAACGCAGCAGAAAACAAGCGCACAAGACGAATTTTTTGTTCAGGTTTTATCGATGAAGGATCCCAATCCGGCTCCATCTGAATCTCCAAAATAATTCTTTCAACAGCCTTCAAATCCGCCTGATCAACTTCAGGCTCCGTCTCTCTCATTTCTATCTTTATCGGAGGTTGTACTTGTTCCATATATCATTTTAATTTCTTCTGCCATCAGCTAGTAGCCAGTAGCTAATAGCCAGCAGCCAATCAGACATACTGTTTCATAAACGTCTTAAAGTCGCCATCGGCCGCATTCGCATCCGCGCGATGATAGCGGCGCAAAACCGCAGGCATATCCGTCTGCCTCAATCGCGGATAGGCTGAAGAAAGCGAGACGAACAATTCTTCACGGCGCGTCTGCACTTCTTCATTCAATCGATTGCGCAAATCCGCCATCCCCTGAAGAACCTTAGCTGATGTTTCACGAATCGTCTGATCCGGCTGATCCGGATTCTCAAGAATCAAATCAAAACTCCGCTCACCTCCGGCGACTTGGCGAACGGCGAAATCCCGGATATTCAATCGATTCAGAGCGGAGAGATGAGCCTCGCGTTCATCGCGCGGCAAGTCATAGATGAGCCGTTCGATTGTTCCGCTATCCCGCTCAATGGTTTTTGCGAGCGTTGATCCGTCTTCGGCAATCTTTCGCGCGGCCAGGTGCTGTCGAATCGTCGCATTCGTATCATGGAGGTCGGATGACCGCTCCCCCGTTCCAATGGCACAGCGAATGACGCGTATGCTCGCTTTTTCGCTCTCGTTCAAACGAATCTTTCGAAGCGCCATAAGGAAATTGTCCGTCGCCGTGGCCGTCGGCAATGCCATGACCACCTCATCCCCTCCCACAAACATGAGCGGCGAATCATTCGTGACCTTTTCACGGTAGATATCCGAAACCTTGGAGCGGAATGCGCGTAATTTTTTCGTCGTTGCATCGCCAGCCGTCAATCGCGCCTCATCGAATGTCATTCGCCCATGCTCCACAAGCTGTATAAGGCGCTCATACTCGCGAAGCAGTTCCGGACCGACATCCAGCACGTCCAGACTGACATACGTGCAATTCGGGATCTCCAGCGCGCGGCTATTAAACTCGATCGCCGACGTGCAGGTCCGATCTTTCCCCTCTTTTCGCAATTCCGATCCAATGCCTTTGCGCGTATCGGCATCCAGACTTCTGGATTCAATCGCCCCGATCATCCGCTGAATGCTCGCGACCTGATCCGCGACCGTGCCGTCTGATCCGTATAATGCTCCTCCGGCAAGCTCTTCATGCGTATACGGCTTGGTAATATCAAAAAAATTCAAACCGGCGAGATACGCTTTTGCCGTTTCAAACAATGCTTCTTCTCCTTTCACCGGCAAAAAAACGCCTTTCCGCATATCACGGATAAGATTCGCGTTCATCACGGCCAACCCATCCGTTTTCCATTCAAGAATGCGCTGGAGGCGCCCTTCTCCGTCTGTCAAAAACTGTTCCCCGATTTCCTTACGCAACCGGCTGGATTCTTTGAGCATCGCCTCTGCATCTTCTTGCGAATACATTCCTCCGTATTCAGGCGCTGAACGAGAACCGAATGCCTTCTCCGTCGCCTCCGCCACCGCTTGTTCTATATGTGTAAAATCCGTATCCGACGTTTTCTCTTTTACTCGACTCATTCCAAACGTAATCCGATATCCTAACGCTGGATCAGCCTGAAGAGCCGGACGGATAATTTCACGCAACTCGCTTCGCATGCGTTCGATATTGACCCGCGCGGCTTGAACGAGAGATGCGGCATGATCCCGGTCGGAAGCAGAGATCGTTTTTTGCAAAAATCGAGCGTCTGCAGCAGACAGTTGTTCTTCCACCTGATGCAAAACGTGTTGAAATGACACAAACAGTTCCCCTTTTTCCTGCAATGAAGTTGCCGTTTCTTTCCCAAGCATGGTTTGCAAAAAAATTTCGAGCGCTTCACGCTTTGCACTCACCGCAGACGACCGTTCTTCCAACGCCATTTCCGCCAGGAGAACCGTCATTTCTTCACGCATCCGATCCGCTTTTTCACTCAATGTCTCTTGCACATGCCGCTCATAATCATCAACGCCCGTTGTCGGCGTTTCAATGCTGTAGGCCTCTTCTTTAATGCTCGTCGCGACCTGCTCTGCCAGCGTTCCATGCATTTCCCTGCTAAATAGCGCGCGGCGCTTTGCGAGCATTTCATCTGTTCGCTGTGAACCGAATAATTCATCATTCAAATGCTTGATGCCAAATACTTCTCCGCTTGGAACAAGAAACGAAACAAGAATATTCCCCGGCTTCACGCTTTTTCCGTCCAATAATTTATACCAGCCGCGATTCTGAAGTGCGGCCATGAGCTTGCGCTCATCGCTTTCCTTTAATTGTTCCCCGCCTTCGCATGCGGCGACCGCTTTTGCCAAATCATAATCGCGCTTGACGCGCTCCACATTCATATCGCGTTCCGGCAATACCTCGCGCCGCTCTTTCCACTCGATATTTTTGCCGATATGAATGACATTCACCTCGGCTTCGGTCGCTTTTAACCCGATGTCCCTTGGGGTCACAGTGTTCGCCTCCCCGATTGTCAACATCTCTACAGGAATATAGGCCTGCTCCGGTTCCGCAGAAGGCGACTGACTTGTCCCTGCATCCGTCGAAGACGGTTCCAGCGCACGGCCATGCAAGGCATAGATCGCGCGTTTGCTCAATCCGGCCAATGGTCCGGTTTGAGGAATAGAAAAATCTTCGGTCTGTTCCACCATTTTTCCTTGTGCGGCCTTGCTTTGATACGCAAAATCCACCGATGATTGTTCAGGAGCGATATTTGTCTCCTGAAATCCCATACCGCTGCCTGTCGTTGGTTCCTTCATCGTCATAATACGCGCATGTTGCCCACGAAGGGTATTCTACCTTATATCAGGGTTCGGCGTATAGGGTAATTTAGCCAGTAGGCCATAGCCAGTAGGGAGAGCTCTTCCTACTGGCTACTGGCTATGGCCTACTGGCTAAGTTTTATAGTTTTTCCAGCTCGCTCAAACTTTTATCCGGCAGGTATAAAATAGCAAATCCGACGATAATACCAAGGACGACGCTCGCGAAATGATCACCGCCAAAAAAACAGCGGTCGATATAATCCAAGATGTACCACATGCCACGCCAAATAAGGACAATGCCAAGAACATTAAAAAAGTTGTGCAAAATATACCCGACTTCATTTCGACGTTTGAACAATCTCATAGCAATGTATTTTGAGGATAACAGAGCGAAAATTCAGAGTCAACAAGTCGGTGAGTCGATAAGTTCTCAAACATTCAGTCAGAGCACGTATCGACTCACCGACGTATCGACTCACCGACTTTCTTTTAATCAAACTTCGCCGTTCCAATGATCCGATCCATCAAATCCCTCACCTTGGCCGTATCCGCTTCTTTCAACTGATACTCCTGCGGATAATTTCCGAGCTGGCTCGTGTGAATGGTGTACTCAATGGAGTAACACTGTCCGGCATGCTCAATCCGATAACTTGTCGTGTCGTAGATATTTCCCGCTCCGATGCCAGACGAATGAAAGACAGTGAATGTCTGGCCGTTAATCGATACCGGCGTTCCAACCGCATTCGGTCCAACATCCTCATCCGGTTTTAAGCAGTTCACCATCGCAATATTGTTCGAGCTTCGTCCGACCGTGAGCGTCGCTTCGTTAAAGTTGGACTGCGGAATGAATGATTTCGGAATCGTAAGCGTAAACACTTTTGTTCCCGGCCCTCCAAGCATATTCACGCGCCAGTCCGCTGACTGATCCTTTGTGAAGCCTTTTTGCGTGTCGAAATCGATCGGATACGATATGCTCATTTTCGAGACATCGAAATGATCAGCCTGCCACGTAGAGACGTCGGAATAATACGGGATGTTCGCGGCAGACGAATTGCCGCCCGACCCTGAAGTCGGTAATGATGCCGTTGGTTTGAACAGCTGCGGCTGAATGACGACGAAGTTCGTATTCAGCAAGCCGATCCAGTATCCCACAAAGAGGAAACCACCGGCGACAATAACCATGGCCAAACCTGCGATCCATGCATCGTGTTTACGCTTTTCTTTCTTAGAGAGTTTCATATGAATGGTGAAAAAATCTTATGCAAGAAGTATAACACAAATCTATGCAAGTTATGAGCGGATAAAACTATTGCTAATTGCCAACTGCTAATTGCTCATTAATAAGCAATCAGCAATTGGCAATTAGTAATTAGTAATTTTTATAAACCCCTCCTTCTTCTCCTTCCCCCACCTTTTAATCTCCGCCTCACGTTTGCGGGCTTTCGATTCTGTCATGGATCTGCTTTTCCAAACAAGACGCACCGATGCGCGGCTCCGCGTATACGCCGCGCCCTTCTTGGCATTATGCTGGGCAATGCGCCGAACGACATCCGTCGAGATGCCGGTATACAGACTATTATCGGAACAGCGGATGATATAGACGAACCAAGAAGACATGGGGGAAAGATAGCATAATTTCTTCCCTTGTTTTATTTTTTCGTCCGTTTTATGCTCCATATCGTATGAAAAACTCCCTTTTTCACGAACGCATTGCCCGTTTGTTGAATGAAACGGAGATCACGTTCAATGGGCATGAACCGCATGATATCCAAGTTCATGACGAACGTTTCTACTCGCGCATCCTCGCTCAAGGTCCGCTCGGACTTGGCGAATCCTATATGGACGGCTGGTGGGATTGCGAGCGAATTGATGAGATGATTGCGCGCCTTCAGCACGCTGACATTCAAAAAAAGCTTATCCCGAGCATCTCACTCCTCTTCGACGTGATTATGGCGAGGATCGTGAATCATCAAAGCAAGCGGCGGGCATTTCAGATCGGTGAAGCGCATTATGATATCGGCAATGACCTGTACCGTATCATGCTTGATGCGCGAATGACGTATACGTGCGGATACTGGAAACATGCTAATACGCTCGATGAAGCGCAAGAAGCAAAACTTGATCTCGTCTGTCGAAAGCTTGGACTCAAGCCCGGACAGCGCATACTTGATATCGGCTGCGGCTGGGGAAGCTTTGCAAAATTTGCCGCAGAGAAATATGGGGTTTCTGTTGTCGGCGTGACTGTTTCAAAAAATCAAGTTGAGCTTGGCCGCAAGCTGTGCAAAGGACTCCCCGTTGAAATCCGGCTTCAAGACTACCGGGATGTAGATGAGCCATTTGATCATATCGTTTCCCTTGGAATGATCGAACATGTCGGATATAAAAATTATGCGACGTATTTTGACGTGGTCAACCGATGTTTAAAGGACGACGGCCTCTTTCTTCTTCATACAATCGGTTCTGGGGAAACGAGGCATTCAACCGATCAATGGATTGAAAAATATATTTTTCCAAATTCAATGCTCCCGTCCGCCACACAGCTCATGACGGCTTCCGAACGGCGCTTTGTGATGGAGGATTGGCATAATTTTTCTGCGGATTATGACCCCACGCTCATGGCTTGGTATCACAATATCGAATCGCGATGGGCCGAGCTCGCGCCGCATTATTCCGAACGCTTCCATCGAATGTGGCGGTACTACCTTCTTTCCTGCGCAGGTACGTTTCGCGCGCGCAAATGCCAGCTCTGGCAAATTATCTTCTCCAAGCACGGCGTGCCCGGGGGATATGCGCCGGTGAGGTGAGTGCGGTAACCGCGCGCGCCTTCTCCTTGACGATATCGCTAGAGAAACGTACCCTCTCGGACATCGACCCCATCATGGAGAGGTGGCAGAGTGGTCGAACGCGCCTGACTCGAAATCAGGTGTCGTCGCAAGACGACCGTGGGTTCGAATCCCACCCTCTCCGCCACGGCGCTCGCGAGCGCCGTGGCTCCGTCATCACCGCGAGGTGAATCTGGCGGAGCCACGAAGCTCGCGGGTGTTTTATATTTTTGGGCGCACAGTCCGCCGCGGCGGACGCCCCTACGCTCCCCACTACCCACCCCACACTCTTCACGCTATACTTTCCCCATGGCATCCGACATCCAAACCTTGCGCGGACTCTGCCTCGACGGCGAGGGAAATCCCAAATCAAAAACTGAATGCCGCGCGACCTTAATCAACCATCTCATTCTCGAGGAGATGATTGATGTTGATGAAGCGGAAGACCTGACCGAGACGACATTGAATGAACTTGGTCTTTGGCCTGAAGAGAGTCAACAAGTCAATGAGTCAACGAGTCAACAAGTTCTCTGACTCGCATGTTGCGCACTTATTGACTTATCGACTTGTTGACTCCTCTTCAAGTTATCCACCACCCGCCGTTGACGAGTCCAAGCCCGTCACGTAAAACATACACATGTTCCAGTTGAACAGCCTCACATCCGTTTCTGAATCGAACGCCCGTTCGATGTGAGTTCGACCCCGCCTAGCCGCGGGGTTTATTCGTCCCATCGCCCTAACAGGTCTACGAATTTACAAATAGTACGAATCGGCGAATTACGAATGGCTTGCTTTCAAAGTATTCGTATATTCGTAATTCGCTGATTCGTATCATTCGTACATTCATAGACCAGTAAGGCGGTCGGAGGAACAGTCCGATCAATCGCTCTTTCAACCGACTCATTTCGTCGCTGCCATGCTTGGCGATGAAGTTGGTCGTTACAAAACGCTTGTCCCTCGAAGCCATGAGGTTCTTCTGCCAGAAGAACGTTGAGGCTTCGAGGGACATTTGCGTTACGCCTACGAATTACGAATAACGCGAATCGGCGAATGAGGAATATACGAATGCTCACGAAGCAAGCATTCGTATATTCGTAATTCGTAGGAGAATTTCAAAACGCCACCTGTTCAATTGAACAAGTGGCGTAGTGAGGTGAGCATTTCTGCTCGTTAAGAATGTGCTAAGAAAGTACTGCTATCCCTAGTGTCCGTCGGCCTCGAGCTGACTGACGAACTCCTTGTCCCAGAGCGGAGATGCTCTGCGACGATGAACGGCGGCGACCCGGGATGGCGGTCGTTCGTCGCTCAATTGCACATTGCGGCGATGTGCTTTTGGCTTGTCCACCATCTTGGAGGGAGATGCTTTGGGTGCAACATACGGCTTTGTTGACCATGGATCTGCCACGTCATTGGAATTGGCATCCGTTGCTTTTTTAGGAGCATCGGCAACCTCATCTTTTTCCGTGTCAGTATCCGCATCATCTGCCTTGCTTCGCTTCCCTGTGCCTTTGTCGTCTGACGTATCTGCGTTGTCCTTTGACGTATCCGATTGTGTCGATGACTTTGGAGTCGCAAGGGCTCCAATGGCACTGCTGTCGAGATTTTGATTCACGAATGGCGGTGGCAATGATTCGTCATCTCCGACGATACACACCTTGCCACTAGACTTGCTATGCACCAGCATGTCGCCTGTCTTGTATGTCGACCACCCGAATCGGATCGTCGCCAGCAAGAGAAAGATGCCGACAAACGCCAGTAGTCCAAAACCGCAACGTCCGACGCATCTCCAGAACAGACGTGAATCATCTCCCATCTTCTTCAACTTCTCACTGATGCCGCCAAAGTATTTAACCGCATATCTCCACACGATGAGAACTGCGATGAGCGCGCCGAGACTATACATGATCGTCCATTTATTCTCATTCGAGAGAGTGACGCACCTTGCGTTGTCGAGGAATGTGGTAAAGGAATACCACGCGCCTTTGACATGGTCTGTCGTGTCAGTCTTGATGGCTGGATCTGCATAGTCCCATCCAATGAGAGCGACTGCCAGATAACCCACAACAGAGAATCGTATTGCCAAATACGTCCACGTGGCGAGTTTTACGGTCAGTCCTTTGCCGTGAAGGATGAGGCCTGCGGCAGTTCCGGTCATGACGATGGTGACGAAGATCTCCGTTTGCAAGAGCCAAACGCTGGGATACAGAATTTGGTCCAAGATCAGGAAACCTGTCGATGTCACCAAGGTGAGCAATGCGCCAGAGACGACCGGTGAGATGTGAGGGATGCGAATCCGATCGATTCCTGCCTTGATCTGTTCTTCCGTCAAACTCGGCAGAATGGAACCGAGTTCCCCACCGACGTATTTCACAAGTCCCTTTATTGCCACGACGAAAGCATCGAGCGCCTTTGCGATCACTTTCGCGAATGACGCCAACACCATGACCATAATGACAAAAGAAATGCCGCCAAGAAGGGAAATGACGCGCTTATGCTCGTGCGCGCCTCCAGCAAGAAGTATTCCGGTTACGCATGACTGAACGACCACGATGACGGACACGACGAGCGGAAGGGAGAACCAGCTTGGATGATTCTCGAAATAGACCGGTTCATCCGTTTCGGTATCATAGATCAATGCGCCATTTATACCCTTCTCCTTCTGCTGTCTGTATTCCGCGCCCTTCTGAAATAAGTAGAGCGGAAAATACAGGAGATTGATCATGCCGCCGATGACGGTCATTGACGGGTCTGAAAACGGTGCCAAGCCTGTTTTGTCACATATTCCCCTTGCGATGAAGAGAAAGATGAAATTCACAATTGCGAGTCCAAGCACGAAGTTGCATGTCGGCCTGACGATGATTTTGAGGTACTCGCGATGCGCGCGAAGCCACCACACTTTGGTTTCTTCGCCCAATGCTTCGATGTTCTCTCCAAGAAATGTTCCCAGATCGAGCCGCTGAAAGAGAAACCCTCCAGCGAGTGTCATTAACCAACCAGTAATTCTTTCTTTCATTGTTTCCTCCTTGAGGATCCGCAGGACAAACTTCCGTTTATCCTGCGGGCATGATTGTTTTGATGGCTATCTTCGAACGCCGCCTGTGAGCTTGACGATTTCCGCCCGAGCTTGTGCTTTGCGTTTTTTTGCATTATCCGTGAATTTGTTCACGGTTGTTTTCATCCGATCCAATTCGTCATGAACCGGACCTTTTTCATCGACGACGGTTTGCTCTACCACTTTGGCAACGGCTTGGAAGTCCGCTTTCGCTTGTTCCCATGCTGACAGCTTCGGCTTCTTCGCTTCTGCAAACTGTTTTTTCGCCTGCTCGATCTTCACCTCTTTGCCGATGCTGATCCGCCAGATGAATGTCGGGAAGTTCAGCGTAAACGTACCTTTCGGATGTTCCGTTGAAGCGGCATCCAGATGGATTTGAACGTGCTTCGGTTCCCAATCCTGAATGTCGTTGAAAACTTCCATGGTTTCCCTCGTAGACGAATTTTCTGGAAGCCTTCCGTATGCGAAGAAGAACTCTTTTGCCAAGGCTTTTGCATGATCATTGCCATTGGCTCGCAGTTCATCGATCGCCCACATGAGTGAACGTTTTGGCTTGGTCTGCGTTTGCGGTCGAACCTGATCCGTAACTTTCTTGACTGTATCCGCCGCACCGCCGCAACATCGTGGACGCTGATGAAGATTGATATCGCCTTTTTCGAGAAGGTCGATAAGCGTCCTCATCTCCATGTTGTCGTAGACGGTTTTCTCTGGCTCCGTGATCGCCTGTGTCTTCTTGTCTTTCCTCGCTGGAATGGTCCGCGTTCGGAGTTTTACTTCTGCGCATCGTTTGAGATGAGCAACTCCTGCAATCACTCCGTATTCTTCAGCTAAGAGCATATCGAGAGCGTCCATTTTCTCTTGCGTATCCGCATTAATTGTCACCGTCGGCGTGGTCGTTCCTCCAGCAGTCCTTCCCGCGATGATTGTCCGACATTCACCAAAGAAAGAGTCCGCCACCTCATACAAACCATCAGGAGTCAGATTTGCAATCCGTGTTGAAAGCACGCTTCCCAAAAGCTGTGCGGCAAACGGAAGTTTTGTGATCACTCCAAGAATTCCGGCAATGATTCGCGACGTCCACTTGGAATTCATCGCATTTGGATAACGGCTAATCCACCATTTTCCAAAATCACTCTGTGCGAGTGCAAAGCCGATTTCAGCCGCTACTTCTTTCGTAACGACTTCTTGTGCTTCATCAGTCACTGATTCGGCGACGTCTAAACCTGTTTGTGCCAATCTTTCAGTTAATGTAGCCATGACTAACCTCCATCCCTTTCTTGGATGTTCTAAATTCTCTTTCATTGTCGAAGGTCCAACATAGACATTCGATATCATTAGAGGCTACGAGAGTCTCATAATGACGTATCTTTATACCACAAATCCAAGGTTTTGTCAAGGGTGGTTTACGGATGAGTGGATAGTAGGGAGTAAAGAGTAGGGAGAAAATGCCTTAACTAAGAGAAATTCTCTATTTTCTTCTTGACTCCCCACTCCTACTACCCACTCCCTACTCTTTCTGACAATCACTCTTGACAAAATATTGGATTTGTGGTATAACAGTACGTCAGACTTAGAGTCTATCTATGCGCTGGCCATCTCAACGCCTTTGGCAAAGAGAGAAAAATCCCTAACAATTCGCTTCCTCCTTCGTCCCGATGTCCATCGGGACTACGGAGGACGGACATTCAGAAATGTTCGCTTTCGACAAAACAACCCTACCCTTCCAAAAGAAGAGGAGATTAGAAATGACCTCAATCAATTCAAAGCACATCGTTCTCACCGTAACAATCCTCACTGGCGTTTTCGGATGCAGATTCCGGACCGTCGACTCACCCGTTGGCGTAGAAAAAAGCACGGATCTTCCGTTCCTATCCATCAGTAGTGTGAATACACATGATCGATATAAAGAAGAATGTCTTCCGTGGCTCGCTGATGCGCAACAGGGAAGAACAGCCATGCTGAAGAAGGACGTGTATCAAGCCTGCTTCGCCAATCACATGCTGGCTGTTGAACCTGGAAAAGGCCAAAAGTCTGCTCCAGTTCCTGTTGACTTGGATGGCGATGGAAATCCCGATTTCGTCCGATACGCCGAAGGATATCAGGTACCATACACGTGGTACTCAATGTATCCCGGCATGTATTGGCCCGGAGTCTATCAATCAGCAGGCATCGCACCGATGTCGTTCGGTAATGCTGGATACATGGGCATGATTCCAAACGGAACAATGCCAGTGGCACACGCAACGCCTCCAAGCCAGATGGACTACCTGTCACCGATGTATGCAAATACAACGATGCCGGTTGTCATGGCAACAGGAACGCCTGCAACGCAAGCGGCAACGAAGCCATCAAATCCAGATGAACAGCCTGCAACAAAGAAGGACGTTCGCGCCCTTCGACGTCAGCTTGGACGAACGACCGATGCTGTCGAAGATCTGCAAGAGCAGGTCGCACCGCGCAAGTAACAAACGAGAAGGACGGTCTGCAATCGCGGATCGTCCTTCACCACCCCCCAACAAGGAGTTTCACGATGTCACGAAATCGTTTTCAGATGTTTGTTTCGATCATGCTTGTCGCAATTACGAATGCATGCACTCCGGCCGCGAATAGCAACGGTGTCCTTGTCTCAAAGACCAGACTCACCGAGCTACAAAATAAAGAACAAATCGCAGATGCGGCAACAGATGGCGCACTTGCGGCAGAACAGTCAAAATCCCCCTCCGCTAAAGCTACGGGGGATAAAGCACCGACCGATAGTGCGACAGCATCATCAATCGTACCGCCAACGCCTCCCCCCGCAAATACTCCGCCTCCAATCGCGTCCAACACGACGCCTCCGGTAAAACGGCAAATGCCTGCCATGCCAATGATGGCTATGCCGTTCAATCCATGCTCTTTCGCAAGCAATTACGTCGTACGCCTCGAATCGGATGACACCACAAGCTGTGGGCCTGGATCAAACTGCTTTCGCTTAGGCGTCGGCAGTCAAGCGCCAGGAAGATACATGGCAATTTACGTTCGCGATGCCGAACAGCGGTTCATGCCAGTCTGCAGAGGAGTCGTTCCAATGCAATCACTGGCGGTTCCTCCGGGAGCAGGCGTTCAAAACGACGCAATGGCAAACAATCCAAGAAATTGGAAACCCATCAGCGTTGTACCGCTCATCCAAGGACAGGTCCTGCACATCTATCTGCCGAAACGCATGGTAGCTATGTACATCGTCTGGTTTGACAATCCGGAAGCAATCATCGTTCAACAACCAGCTATGGTGAATGGCAAGCAAGTCACTGTCGGAGCACCACGCGCCGTGTACAAAGCCATAAGCTGGGAACCGCTCTACGCGAATCTAGCGAGCGGCATACGCGGCAAGAACGCAGGCATGCTGGACCAACATCCGGCAACGCAAGCGTTCTACTGAACCTTTCGAAACCTCAACAATCTAGCCCGCCGTGAATAGCGATATTCACGGCGGCATTTTTTTATCGACCTACCCCCGGCCCCTTCCTTTACCCCGCCGTCGGCGGGGTAAAGGAAGGGGCCGGGGGTAGGTCGATTAAAAAAACGAGGAGGATTTAAATGCATAAAACTCCCTTGCGGGAGTTTTATGTTTCGCTGCGCAGCGAATGTTATCCTTGACCGGTTACTTTTATAAGCTGGGTGAGCACGAAGTTTGAAATGGCGAATGCGAGAATGATGATCACCAAACCGATGATCGCATTCCGGATGTAATCCGTCGCCTTTTTGACTTTTGCCTCGTCCCCGCCGGCTGTCATCCAAAGGAATCCCGCGTACAGGATAAACAGAAGCAACAGGATGCCGAGGAAGCCGAGAACGATATTGATCACGTTCCCGATGACCGTTGGCAAATCTACGCTTGCATTCTGAACCCCTGCCGCCGTTCCTACGGCTGTGACATTGCTCTGCGCGGTTTGGAACGGGTTGCCTTGCGCGAGAGCGACAAGAGGCAACGTAACGCTCCCCGTGGAAGCAATGCCCGCTATCAGGAATTTGATGGTTCGTTTCATAAGAGATAAATGAGTAAATCAAGCTATGAATTCCTTATCCTCCGACAATCACAAGCTGTTTCAAGATGTAGGTTGTCAGAGCATACGCGGAAGCAAGAATAAGAAGGCCGATCACACAGTTTCGGATAATCTTATTTGCCCGCTTTATCTTTTCTTCATCGCCTCCGGCCGTCATATACAGAAAACCGGAATAAATGATGTAGACGAGGAGAAGAATGCCGACAAGGCCTAAAACGACTTTGATTGCATTTCCAATCATGTCTTCAAGAGGCGCGACATGATTTATTCCAGACGGTTCGGCTGTAACGGATGCTCCTTGTTGAATTTTATCAACAAAGGAATTTCCCGTTGGCTGTTGCGCATTCAGCGCAATCGGAACGAACAGCGCCGTTCCAAGAACCGCGAAAGATACGAGCTGCTTGAAGTGGGATTGTTTCATACGTCGGTGGTTACGGAGTTCCGCTTGATATGCCAGTGACTGCTTTCAAGACGAAGCTTGCGATTGCATACGACGCGGCAACGATCAGCATGCCAATGATGGCGTTGCGGATAGTCTCCTGCGCTTTCTTTACCTTTGCATCATCCCCCTGGGCTGTCATATATTGAAAGCCGCCCCAGATGATGAGCACGAGGAAAAGCGCGCCGAAGATGCCGAGAAGCGCATTGACAATCGAACCGATGATAAACGGAATGCATCCGCCGGGTCCGGACTGGCATGAAAGATTCGTGCTGTATCCGGCTTTCACGGCGCTTGCTTTTAATCCCGTATCATCAGACGTAAATCCTTGCGCATGAAGAACGGAAACACCCGCGCCAAGGGCGAGGGTGGCCGCACAAAATGCGGAAAGAATTTTATTGCGAATTCGCATGAAAACAGATGGCACCGGCGGGCAGGACAAATCCCTGCCCGCACTTCGACCGCTTCTACTGTGCTGTCGCCGCAAGAAGGCGGGACAAGACGAAGCTGGTAATTGCCCAAGCGGAAAGAATAATCGCCAAACCGATAATACCGGAGACGATAAGCTTTCGAGCTTCGGATGTCTTGTCTTCACTGCCGCCGGACAACATGTACTTAAAACCGCCGACGAGTACGATGATGACCGCGATGATCGCGAGGAAGCCAAGGGCTACGTTGATGATATTCGCAACCGTTTGTCGTACGTCTCCTCCGCTCAACTGCATTCCGCTGTTCTGTACTGCAGTAATGCCAACGGTATCAGCCGTTGGTGCGGCTTGCGCCAGCGTAACGGCTGGAAGTGCGAGAGTTCCCGCCATAGCGAGAGTTGTTGCAAAACAAGCGAGCTTCTTCATTCTTAATGTCATGGAATGGTCACCTCCTTTCTGTTTTTGATGGGGATAGCATAGCACATCAGGCCACTAGGGGGCTAGGCCACTAAGCCACTAAGGGGAAGAAAAAACCACTAGGAAAATTGCATTTCCCTAGTGGCCTAGTGGCTTAGTTCCCTAGCCCCCTATATTTGTCAGTCCGATCAGCGCATCCACAGCCAGATAGGCGAAGATGATAATCAGGATGCCCACAACGGCGGCGAGAATTTTCTGCTGGCCTTTTTTTACTCCTTCTCCCCCGCCGCCGGATGTCATCCATTCAAACCCTCCCCACAAGAGATAGAGAAAAAACAAGCTTCCGGCCAAACCCGATGCCCAGTTGATGATTGATCCGATGATCGTCGGGATCGAACGGCTCCCGAGCGGATTGCGCAAACCGAATCCAACAACGGTCGATCCTTGTCCGTTCGCTTTCGGCGCGCCGATCGCCGCCGACGTTTGCCCGGGGTTCGCCGATGGTGCGCTTAAATTTCCAGCCGCGCCTATTGATCCGGCAATACAGCACACTCCTGTCGAACACGGTTCGGGAATGCCATCCCAAACGGCAGTACTTTTTTTCTCACTGCCGTCGCACGAAGTCTTGCATGTCGCCGTTGATCCCACTTGCGTGCCGTATTTATTGCATAGATCATTGCTCTTCGTGGCACAACAGGATAGACCACTCCCGCAAAGCGTTTTCATTTGGCTAATATAATTCTCTGGAACAAGATCAGTTAATGTCGAAACATCGACTTGCGTCCCATCACATGAAGCCTGGCATTTCATATCCAACTTCAGCGACATCCCGACGGTCTGGCACGTGACAAGCAGATTGCCTTGGGCGAGGGATGGGGTGGGGAGGAAGAGGAAAAGAAAAAAGAAGATAGGAGCGAGGAGCGAGGAGCGAGGAGCGAGAAAAAGATGCAAGATATTTCTTCTCGCTCCTCGCTCCTCGCTCCTCGCTCCTATTTGGTTAAACATATCAGCTTGCTAAAATCGCGTTGATAATCGTGCTCGTAAACAGGTAGGCCATGAAGATGAGAACGATGCCGATTGCGGCATTGATGAGAATGGTTTTCGCGGCCGCGACTTCCGATTCCTTTCCGCCGGAAATGATGTAACGAATGCCGCCGTACACAAACATGAGCAAGGCGATGGATCCGGCAATACCGATGAAGGTCCGGATAACGGTTCCGATAAGGGTGGGGAAATCCACGCCTCCGAGCGGATCCGGTAATGCCTGCGCTCCGCCCGAACTCGACTTCGTTCCGGCAGACGTCGGGGATGATGAGGGATTCGCGCCTGCGATCATGGTTCCGAGCGCATCCGCATTCAGCGTGACCTGTCCGGGAACGCAGCAGGATTGGGCCTGTCCGCAAATATTCGTATTTCCTTGGATATTCAAAGCGGATTCATTCGACAGGCAGACAGATCGGCATTCTGATGAAGCAAGATTCATCTGTGTTCCAAAATTCTCGCACAGCGCAGGCCCGGGCGTTCCACAGCAATCCTGTCCTCCAGGACAGAGCGCCGTTGCGTCGTATGTTTTCGATCCAAGCGTGAGATTGGTGATATTTAAACTACCGGAATCACATGAGCTTGTGCAAGCGGTCGTAATCCCCATCTGTTTGCCAGCCGCCGCGCAGGAGACGGTTGCGGCGTGTGTGGTGGGAGTGAGGACGACGAAGAGAATAGAGAATAGAGAATAGAGAATAAGACTTGAAATTTTCTTTCCAAATTCCAAATTCCAAATTCCAAATTCTATTTTCTTCTTCATATCATTGAGACGTTGACGGACAACACAGATAATTTTTCGGACCCGGACAGCGATTACGCACACATCCTTTTGTTTGAGCTTCTGCCGAGATCGCATTTGCATCGTTCGCAGATGCGCTCAAGAGTTGGCACTGCATGCCCTTGGTATCATCCGTAGTTCCGCATGTCACTGCCTGTCCCCCGCCTGCGGTTTGCGAAATAAGAGTTGACTGGATGAAGTTGACGAAGATATATGAGATAAGGATAAGAACAATGCCGATGGTTGATTTTAGGATCATCTCCTTCCCCTGCTTTGCGCGTCCAGAAGTTCCGGCAGTCAAATAATTGAATCCGGCGTAAACGAAGATTGCAAGGAAAACCGCGCCAGAAATTGCGAGGAGGAAGTTCGCGAATGACGCGCCCGCAAATACAATGTCATTCAGCGTGCAGTTGATTCCGGTCGTAATACACGCTGGAAGCCGGAACAGCGTCCGCCCGGTCGGCGTCTCCGCTTGAGGCGTTCCTGCGGCCGTGGCGGCGACGTTCGGAGCCACTCCGATTCCAGGCGCACAGCAGAGAATCGTTGCTCCATTCGCTTCAGCCAGCGGATTCGTGTTCCCGCATCCGAGTCCGTTCTGAATACAGCTCGTATCCATTCCCGGAGAATTCGCCGTCACGCTTTGGCAACTGAAAGCGCTTTCCGGAGCTCCGCTGTTCGAAATGACTTGATCGACATCCGCACTCTGCGCGCCGTTCAGTTTGGCGAGCGCAACGCAATTCTGCGATGCGAGCTGCTGGTTCATCGCCTCTTTTGGAACGCAAAGGTGAAAGGATGGATCGCAAATAAGCGCCGGATCGCCGTTGCAGGAATTCGCCTGCGCCGGATCGCACGGTTGCAACGATGGATTACAGCATACATTACTATTCACGCACTCCTTGTTCTGCAGAATGCTCGGAGCTCCCCCGCTTGAAAACGGCGTGACAACGCAATACGGAGATGAAGCGAGAGACGTAAGATATTCGTTCTTATTCGCAAATCCGAGAGTTGTTGCATCACTGTCCGTGTGAACAAAATCATCCACTGATCTGCATTTGTACTGCACGAGTTTTGGATTGACGGCGCAGTTATCGCCGGTGCCTTTCCGCCCCGCAAGCTGGGAGGCGAGCGCCGATCCGCCGACTTTTTTGGAACAGCACGAACTCCCCTGCCCGCACCGGCTTACCGTTGAACCGGCAACGCCACTTTTCGGAACGTCATTGGTAATGCAATAACCGCCGTTCAACGGATTTTTTAGTTTTTTCGAACCATCCGGCATGGTCATCCACTCATTCGAATCAACGCTCGAGGTCTGCATGCACAAATAATCTCTCCATGAATCCGGACCGTCTGGAAACATGGCCGAATTTCCGCGCATATCAATGGCACAGCTGGAAAGCGCTGTCGCATCCTGTGGCGCACAGCATGCCTGCCCCTTGAGCGGGCATCGCTTATGCATGGACGTGATCACATATTCCGGAGAACAAACCGTAGGATCGGAAAGTTCCGACCCGCTGGGAATGCGGCAGGTCCGGTTCGGATTATCCGTATCGCAAACCGGATTCGGCACGCATTTGCCCGTCTCTTTATTGCACATCTTGAACATGCCGCAGTCGCTGTCCGTTAAACACGTGTTATTCGCACAGCATCTTGTGTTCGGCGTGGTGCACAAATCGGCCAATGGCACTGTTGCGCCTGTCACGCTTTTTCCAGACGTAATGCAATACGTCGTCGGCGTAATCAGGCTCGTTGACATGCATGAGTAGCTCGATTTTTTGACCGGCACCGTTACCCCGACCGGAATCGTAGGCGTGACATAGCCGCACTGATCCTGCTTGCGCTTGACGCACGCATAGCGCTTTGATCCCCCCGTACCCAAATTCACATCCTGCCCGCGAATCATCTGATTAAGCGCCGTGGCCGTGCTTGTTGAAATCTGAATCTGCGAAAAATCAATATCCTGCACACGCCCGAAAATATCACATGCGCCGCGCATGGCGCCGGAAGGCAATTGCCACGCATCCATATCTCCCCACAATGTCCCTGCGCCTCCCTGCACAGCCGTCTGGGACGTAAAATCCTTATACGCATACGTCCCGTTGCTGTTGATGTACGGCTTTGTAATAAAATATGCCTTCGGATTATCTCCGGCCTGAACAAAATCGCATGTCCCGCCGTTCGCGATGCCGCCATGATGCCCGCATTCGTCATCTGCTTCTTTTTTGGTGACATGAGGAATACAAACCGGCATTCCGAATGGGAACAAGGTTTGATTCGATCCGGAAGCAGGCAGGATCTCACAGGTTTGATTCAACGAAGCGAATGATCCAACAGCGCAATCCGAATCGTTCACGCAATCGACCTGCCGCATGTTTGATGTTTGAAGCTGATCCGGATTCACGTTCGCCGCTCCGCCACAGGCCGCAGAACAATCCGCCTGGCACGTTGTCTGCCCCGGCGTTTTTTTTCGATACACGTCGGTCGTGGCTTGCGACGGATAATCGCATCCGCATTGCGTTACCGCACCGCCAGGCAAATTGACGGTTTTTGAATACGCGTTTTTTAACTGACTCTGTTGAGACTGAAATTGCGCATTGCAGGACTGTGTACATGTCTGTCCGGCGCTTGGCGCAGGCGCAAGCTGGGTCACAATTGACTCGCTGTCCACGCAGGAGCATTGGCACACGGATATGGCGGCACTGACATGACGTGCAAACAAAAACAAACCGAAGAAAATCACGCTCACCAAAACGGAAGAAAGAAGAACCCTCCGGGACTTCATATTGAGGAGATTATAGCATGTGGAATCAGTAGCTAGTAGCTGGGAGCTAGAAGCTGGGAAGAATGCGAGAAAATCCTTTATATGACAAACCAAGGTTGTGCTAAAAATCAAAATAAATCATTCCAAATAACCCTAGCTACTAGCTTCTAGCTACCAGCTACTGACTTGTAATGGTCTGACTGATCGTCTGCGAGGCGAACTTGGCCGCGTCGTTTACCGCCGTTCCGCTGACGACCGAATCAGCCATGGTCATGAACGCCTGCTCCATGGTCTGCGGATCCACGCCCCGGTACCACGAAGTTGCCGTCAGAACCTGCGAAGCGAATACGCCGACATCGGCACTATCGAGTTGTGCGTCGATAAGCGCGCGCCGCGCCGCCGGATGCTTGGTCAAATCCAGATACGCTTTTTCATTTTCCTGATTGGTGATTTGATTCACAAAATGCCAGGCGAGATCCGGAGACTTCGTCTTCTTTGATACGGTCCACATCCAGTAATTCGCAAAATTTACGACTGGCGTATTTTCGATTTGCGGGACATGGGTGATGCCGAGATTCAACTTCGGCGCTTGCGACCGGATGATCGGCAGATGGTAGCTATACCCGAAGAAGAAGGCCGCATTCCCCCGCGTAAACGCATCGAGCGAATTTGGCTGGGACGCATTCCACGTATACACGCTCTTCTGCGGATCCGCGAAGTCCGTGTAAAAACGAATCGCATCGTATGCCGGAGGATTCTGCACATCCGTGCCGACATCCGGAGGAATTTTCGTAAACGCCGGATATCCGTTTTGATCTGCCATGGTCTGGCGGTTCTGCATCATTAAGAGCGCGATAATATCCGGAGACCGTTCCACATTTGCTCCGGTTCCGAAGGCCGCGCCCGAGCGCGTAATGTTTCCGCCTGCATCAATCACCGTCAGCTTTTCCACCTGCTTTTGGAAATCTCCCCATGTCTCCGGCGGCGTCGCAATGCCGGATGCATTCAACAGATCCTTATTATAGTAAAGCGCGAGCGTATCCACGCTCATCGGAATGCCGAAGACGCGTTCCTGCATGTCCGTCTTCTTGGCATCCGTCGATACGTTGATTTTCCGGATCGCATCTTGGGCAACGACATCCACGAAATCTTTTTTCATCTGGGTCGGACTTTCCGTCGTCGCGGTCTGAACTTCCATAACTTTGTTCCTTCCGCTCACGACTTCCTGCGCGACTTTTACCTGCGGCGGCTGGGGGAGGATTTTCGGCTGATACTTTCCGACCCAGTCATTATGAATCATAAACACGTCCGGCCCGCGGTCTTCCGCCATGGCATTCAACAATTGGGATTCATATTCTTCCAGCCGGAACTTCTTAAACACGATGGTCACATACGGATACTGCGCATGAAAGGCCGTAATGATGCTGTTGTAGTTGCTCTGATCATCAACAGCCGACCATACCGTAAGCGTCGTTTGCGTGGATAATTTCGCCGCTTCGCTCGACGGCGCATTCGTACACCCCTGTCCGAGCAAGGCGGGAAGGAGCAGAAGGGCGAGCCAGCGTCGAAGAGGGGCGTGGGGCGTAGGGCGTAGGGCGTGGTGAAAACGATATCTTTGAAACATACTTTAAATAGTATATCAGAAAAGAGAGAATGAACGTAAAAACAGAACCGGGAAGGCTCTGTTTTTACACATACAAAGTAGACAAGATGCTATTGTGTAACTGAACTGCATGGAAAGATCGATGTTCCGTTATTCTTTACTTCCCCATATTTTCGACAAGCTCTCATACAACAATCCGTGAGATCTTTCCGTTGTCAAGTTCGCCATATCATGTTCATCCATAAATGGATCTAGAAATTCTATTTGTCTCTTTAATGCACCTTGATAATCATTCGCAGATCTAATCGCTTCATTTTCGAGATATTTTAAATTTTTATATTGCGGAAGTTTTGAATATTCATCATAACTTAACCCTTGACTACTTTGCTTGAATGCTTGATGGGCAGTGTGATAATTTTCAGTAGCCTGTTGCAGGGCATCATATTTTTCATGTACATCTTTTTCTAATTTTGTTAGCTTCTCTTCATTTTGTTCAGCACTTGGCTTCGGCTGGCCCGGCATTGTATCAAAATTTGACATACATGAATGGATTATATGATTTGCCCGCATTTTACCCCCCCCCGAGGCGGGAAAGTCAAAGCAAAACAAGATTGAATCAAGAAATGAAGTAAAATAAGCTATTTTTTAGCTCTTGACGTCACCACTCGTTCCATGAGACTAACTATCTATGGATGCATATCGAACCAGAACAACGGTCAAAAAGCAGACGATCCATTCGTTTGCGCGGATATGATTATGCTGAATCCGGATGGTATTTTGTCACACTTTGCACGCAAGATCGCAATCCAATCTTTGGTCGCATTGAACGCAATGGAAAGATGATATTGAGCAGATATGGGCACATCGCCAAACATGTTTGGCGCAGAGGAAAACATATTTGGAAAAACGTCCATTTGGACGCATTCATCATCATGCCCGACCACATCCATGCAATCATTTCCATCGTGGCACCCGTAGGGGCGACGCCTCGCGTCGCCCTCACTACATTGACGCCTCGCGTCATTCGCACCAACCCACCCATTCCCGATGATATAACCGATGTCGCCAACGATATACCGCCTATTCATCACATCATCGACACGATGCAACGCGGTGGCGTAGCGACGCAGGGCGTCGCCCCTACACAAACCGCGCGACCGAATGGACCTGCGTGTCAATCTGTTGGTGCATTTTTTGGATCGTATAAATCCGTTGTATCAAAAATATTTCATCGGATGAAAAATAATGCGTATCCAATCTGGCAACGAAATTATTATGAACGGATTATTCGAAATGAAAATGAATTGAATAACGTGCGGGAATATATACGGATGAATCCTGTACGGGCGACGCGAGGCGTCGCCCCTACACCCCCACCCGAAAATTGCACACATCCCCATCTTTGATCACGTAATCTTTTCCTTCAATACGGAGAAGACCCTTGTCGCGACAACCGGCTTCGCCGCCGAGCGCAACAAAGTCCTGCCAGCGGCAGACTTCGGCGCGGATGAAGGCTTTTTCAAAATCCGAGTGGATTTTTCCTGCGGCAACCGGTGCGGTTGATCCTTTCACGACGGTCCAAGCGCGTGATTCCTTCTCTCCGCTCGTCAAGAAGGTGATCAACCCGAGCGCTTCGTATCCGGCCTTGATTAAACGATCCAGTCCGGATTCTTCCTGTCCCACGGACGCGAGATATTCGGCCCGATCCTCCGGCGGCAGGCTGGCGAGCTCGACTTCCATTTTGACGCACACGGGAACAAGAAGGGCGTGGGGCGTGGGGCGTGGGGCGTGGTGAAGATCAGTTTCTTCCCCATTCCCTAATCCCTCACCACGCCCCACGCCCCACGCCCCACGCCCTATTTGCAATTGTCCTTCGCTCACATTCATCACATACATCATCGGCTTCATCGTCAACAATGACAACTGCTTCAACTCTTTGCGTTCTTCGTCGGTCCATTCGAGATCACGAAGCGCTTTTCCTTCGGCGAGAAACGCTTTTGCCCGTTCGAGCGAGGCGATGAGCGCTTCCAATTCTTTTGTCCGTCCAGCTTTCATCTGTTTCTGCGCCGTATCGAGACGCTTTTCCACGACTTCGAGATCCGCAAGAGCCAGCTCCATGCCAATGGTTTCCGCATCGCGCTCCGGTTGAATCGAGCCTTCAACGTGGATGACGTCTTCGTCTTCGAACGCGCGAAGAACCTGTGCGATCGCATCGCATTCGCGAATAGTGGCAAGAAATTTATTTCCAAGTCCCTGACCTTCGGATGCGCCTTTGACCAATCCGGCGATGTCAACGAATTCGATCGTCGTTGGAACGATTTTTTGGGACTTTGATACCTTCGCTAATTGTTCAAGGCGTTCATCAGGAACCTCGACAACGCCGACATTCGGATCAATCGTACAGAACGGAAAATTCGCGCAATCAACCGCGCTCTTGGTGATCGCGGAAAACAGCGTGGATTTGCCCACGTTCGGAAGACCGACGATGCCGATTTGGAGAGACATAGGTACGTGCGAGAGTACAGGAATGAAAGAAAGAGTGCAACACCTACCTAGAGTGAAAAATTAATGCTAAAACATTGTTAAATTGTTATATTGCTAAATTGCTTTCACTTTCAAATATTCAACAATTTAACAATACAACAATTTAACAATCACTTTTCCTATCCGCTACCCACTACTCTTACTCCCAATTTATAAATCGTTCTTCTTAAAATACCACCGTTTCACGATTTCGATATTAATGAGATAGACGCCGATGATTCCGAGAATGATGAGCACGATATGAAACGGAAGCTTTGCGAATTGGAAGTATTCTCCGACCGGCGTATACGGAATAATCCAGCCGACGGCAACGGCAATGAAGGTGCTCGCGGCGAGCGCAATATGCGGACGGCTTTGGACAAACGGCAGCTTCCGCGTGCGGATAAAATGGATCACGAGCGTCTGCGTTGCAAGCGACTCCATGAACCACCCTGTTTGAAATACCGCTTGAGACGCATGGAATCCATAATAGAGAATGCAGAATGTAGCGATATCGTAGATTGAGCTGACCGGTCCGAAGATGACCATGAAATTCTTGATTGAATGAAAATTCCATCGCCGTGGCTTCTGAATCCATTCGCGGTCGACATGATCAAGCGGCAACGTGACCTGCGACATGTCGTAGAGAAGATTGTTCAACAAAATCTGGATCGGCAACATGGGCAAAAACGGAAGGATAATCACAGCCACGAGCATGCTGAACATATTGCCGAAATTGGATGAGAGTCCCATCAAGATATACTTCATGGTATTCCCGAATGTCCGGCGGCCTTCCAGAATCCCCTCTTTCAACATTTTCAAGCTCTTTTTTGTGAGCACCATGTCTGCGGCTTCGCGCGCCACGTCCACGGCATTGCTCACCGATATGCCGACATCAGCCGTACGCAACGACGGCGCATCATTGATGCCGTCGCCCATGTATCCGACCACGTTTCCGCTCGCTTTGAGCGCGCTGATGATGCGATTTTTTTCATCCGGTGAAAATCGCGCAAAAATCGTGGTGCGCTTTGCAGCGATCGCAAGCGCATCGTCCGTCATGGAGGCGATATCTTTCCCAAGAAGAATGCCGCGAATCTGAATGCCGATATCCGTGCAGATTTTTTTCGTTACGAGTTCGTTATCGCCTGTAATGATTTTCATCTCGACTCCCATTTCGCACAATTCTTGAAGGACGTGCTTGATGCCTTTTTTCGGAGGATCAAGGAATGCAATAAATCCAAGCAGTTCAAGATCCGCTTCATCCGCCGTCGTATATTGCGCTTTCACGTGCTGGATATTTTTTGTGGCAACCGCGAGCACGCGATACCCTTGTTCGCTCAATGTCTTTTCCTGATCCTCGCTTCGTTTTCGCGCCTCACCGTCAAACGCAGATGTCTTTCCATCAATATAAACACTCGTGCAACGCTTCCACACTTCTTCGGGCGCGCCTTTCGTAATCAGCACATCCCCTTCGGGGCCGCGGACGGCAATACTCAACATTTTCCGCTGGAAATCAAAGGGAATTTCTTCAGTTTTTTGATACGCGTCGATTGCAAGCCTCTTGTTTTCGAGCACGGCATGATCGAGCGGATTTTTGATTCCCGTCTGGAATGAGCTGTTCAAATAGGCATGGAGCAGAACGCGGTCGCTTTCTGCGCCGCCGGCATCCACATAGCTCACCAAGTGAATGTCATCTTGCGTAATGGTTCCGGTTTTATCCGTACACAGAATATTCATGCTTCCAAAACTTGGGATCGCAGATAGCTTTTTTACAATCACGCCTTTCTTGGACATGCGGATGGATCCGCGCGCCATAGTAATCGACATGATCATCGGTAACAGCTCCGGCGTCACGCCCACGGCCACGGCAATGGCAAACATGAATGATTCAAAAATGTTGTGGTTGACGAACGCGTTGATGAAAAAGATCGTCAGGACCAAAAACAGAATCACCTTCATGATGAAGTACCCGAACGAAACGACGCCGATTTCAAATTCGCTTTTTTCCTGCGGAGCCGCCAGCTGGGACGCAATTGCACCGAACTGGGTATGCACTCCCGTTGCAACGACAACGGCTGTAGCAGTTCCGGTAATAATGCTCGTTCCTAAAAACAGAATATTCGACTCTTCCGCGATTGACCGTTCTTCCTGCGGCAGAGTCGCCGCATATTTTTCAACCGGAAGCGACTCGCCGGTAAGCGCGCTCTGGTTTACGAAACAATCATCGGCTTTGATAATGCGCGCATCCGCCGGAATGAGATTTCCGGCGGAAAGCGACAAAATATCGCCCGGAACAATGTCTGCGGTCTGGATGTCCACCTCTTTGCCGTTTCGGATAACCGTGGCCGTTATTTTCACTTCTTCCTGCAATTTTTTTGCGGCATTTCCGGCGCTATGCTCTTCCACAAAATCCAAAACCACGCTCAACAGAATCATGATCCAAATAATAATTGCGTTTCGCATTTCCCCGAACGTTGCAGAAATCGTACTCGCAATAAGTAAAATGATGATGAGCGGACTTTTAAAATACGACAAAAACTCAAGAACGATGCTCATTTCGCGCTCTTTCGCAATGGTATTTGATCCGTAGGCGATGAGCCGCTGTTCCACTTCGCTCATCGTCAAACCCTTTACCGACGCTCCGAGTTCCTTCAGAACATCTTCTGCGTCTTTCCGCGCGGCTATGCGGATATCTTGATTCACGGTCTGCTGAAGGTCGGATTGCATGGAAAGAATGATACCGCGCCTTCTTCTCTTTCCCAAATCCTCCCTCGGTCCTATGAACGACCTTCCCCCGGCCCCTTCCTTCGCAGGAAGGGGAGCTATACTGTCGAGGCTGTCTTTTCATTGAACGTCCGTGATCATTCAATGCAAACTCAAAATTATTTTTAAAAATCATTTTTCCATACGGAACCGCTATGAGTCAGAGCTCCCCTTCCTGCGAAGGAAGGGGCCGGGGGAAGGTCGGTTTAAACAAGACCGAAGGAGGATTTATAAAAAAATGAAACGCCCGCCGGATCATACGAAACGGCGGGCGGAGATGCGTGGTTCAGCAAACAAAGATGCGATGGCTTCCCGGACTCTCTTCGAGAGCGCGGATAAAACTCTGCAACCATGTCTGGTACTTCGGATCAACAACCTGACAGGATCTCAACTTCGACACAAGTGTCGCGTTTGGCTTTGCTCTTTTGCGGAATCCATACACAAGATACTCTCTTCCGTAACCTTGTGCTCGCGCAGAACGATCAAAAATCAGCGAAAGTGAATCCTGGGTAAAGCGGTTGAGCGTTCTAATCTCCGCACGGCTCAACTGCGTGATGAACACGCCTTGGCGTCGGGCATCATCCACTCTGGACTGGATTGCGGCGATGCTATGGTCGTGGATCCACTTGATATCTCCCATGGCTTCCGGATGACAAATGACAATGCGCGTACAATGCATACCTGCCTCACTTTCTCTGGCTGATTGTAAAAAAAAGGACGGGGATGTTGTATCAAAAAAAATGAAATAAGGCAAGAGCCAACCGTCATATATGATGTTGACGATTGTCTCGCATTACGGCATACTTCAGCGGCAAAAAAGAAGGGCCTTTAGCTCATTTGGTAGAGCGCTTCCATGGCATGGAAGAGGTGACCGGTTCGAGCCCGGTAAGGTCCACCACCCGTCACCCCCCGATAAGAATCGGGGGGTTTTGGGTGGCACGGCCATCATTCACCCCGCCCCAAAAACGGGGGGGTTTCGGATAGCCTGCCAAAAAATTTATATTCTCACTCTCCGTCTCCCCTCGCCACGATCCATCAGGCGCAATGCCGCGTGATGCCGGCGAAGGCCTCGGACAATCTCGTAGAGGTCGCGATCATCTGCGGACTCGGATTCCTGCGCGCGCTGAAGTTCACGCTGTGCCTGTTCGATCTCTCGAACAAGGTCGGATGATTCACCGCGATCCCATGGGACGGATTCGATACCATTTTGAATCCCATCTCCATTTTGACATTCATCAAAATTTTCAGAGCAATGTGCCGAACCATCCGAAGCCCATTTGCCCCCCGTAGCTTCAGCGGAGGGGGGAGTGCATCCGAGGGCGAAGAATGGCCGACGATCAATGTCACCGCGATCAAAATCGCATGCGTTTTCTTCGGATAACGACGGGACATTCAACTGATCAACGTCAACGCCGCGGATGCGCAATTCCGATGCAACAATTTCCAAACGCTGGGTGAATAGTTGGAGGTCGGCATCTGAAGAATGGGCGTTTGCGTTGGGGAGGGCACGCCATCCCCCTTCGCCCCTCGAAGATTCAGGGTTTCGGGGGACAAGGCGGCGTGCCCCTACGACACGCGCGGACCAATCGTAATATTCCTGCTCCAAATCTTCTGTGCTTCGCAGGGAGGCCTGCAAGCGGCGGATCTGCAATCGCAATCGATCCTGTTCGAGCAAAATACGCTGAATGCTTTTTTCATCCGTCTCAACATGCTCTTGCATGAATTCAACCTCATCATTGAGTTCGGAAATGCGCTGACGAATTTCGGCAAGCAAGGTATTCGCTTCTTTGAATAACGTCCTTTGCCCATCAAAAATCAGACGGAGTGACTCATCCTCCGTCTGATTCTTCTTAAATAAGCCTGTAATACGAAGCATGTATGTGCTACGAACTTTCCACAAACGTCTTCTCCGCCTAGCTACCAGCTACCAGCTACTAGTTCCTACCTTTTAATCTGATTCTGTCCGGTCGGGCTGGTAATCGTTTGCGGTGAAGGAGGAACGTTGCCAATCATCGGCGTTGATGTTGAATTCGTTGCCGCAGTGGACGTCGACACCGTGCCTGTCTTTTCGTTTTCAAGCTGTTTCAAGCGGAGATCAATGCTTGCATTATCCGCATTGGTCGATTTCACGGCTTGAACCTGTTCAATCGCCTTATCGTATTGCTTCTGCTCCTCGTAAATCATAGAGAGGAACCAGCGGGCGTTTGCGTAGTTCGGCTGTACGCGGACGATCTGCTCAAACATCGCTTTTGCCTGATCCTTCTGATTGTTTCGGTAATACAGAATCGCGAGCTGGAAGGCGACATTGATATCATCCGGCGTCGTCTTGAGCACCTGTTCCAATTTTCCGATTGCTTCATCCAGTTTCCCTTGGCGCTCATACACGAGTCCGAGATTGAAGTGGGATGCCGTATAATCCGGCTTTGCCGCAATAGCTTTGTTGAACCAATCCGACGCCTTATCAAGTTCGGAACTCACGCCAGCCTGCGCATCTTGGCGCTGTTTTTCATCTTTTGAATTCAACGCGGTTCGATACGCGTCCGAACGCAGGACATAGATCTTTCCGATTTCATCCATGAAAATCGGATTGTTTGGTTCATGCGCAAGCGCATCGGTATACGCCTTGATTGCGAATTCATCCGCTCCGCTTGTGAAACTCATGATCGCCCGATACGTCGTTGCAAGGTTTGAATAGTTGTCGACGTTCGACGGATTTGCCGCAACCGCCGCTTTTGCGTTTTCCACGGATTGTGTGATCATGGAATTGATCTGATCAACTTGCTCCTTTGTAGGATTCGGACTCTGCTTTGTGATCTGATCAATTTTTGCAAGATAGGCTTGAGACAGATTGCGCTGATACGCATCGTCGAATGGATTCATGGTGATAGCGGACTGAAGTTCAGCGATCGCTTCATCCACCTTCCCTCCATTATTATATGCCGCTACGGCCGTGCTAAATTTTGCATCTGCAACGAGCCGCTGGGCCATGAGCCACGTTCCGCTTACCGCTCCGATTCCGACAATGATAATGCACACGGAAAGGACGCCGCTGACCCACGCGGAACTCTGCTGTTTCCATTCAAAACTTCGTTTTCCCATAAGCGCCGCAATAACAGCAAGGAGTAGCCAGAATGCGAAATGATGCGCAAGGTTATAGTTGTAGACGCATGCGAGAACAATGGTCACAAGCCATGCGATCGTCGCGGCGGCGGCCACAAGGCGCTCGTCTTCATTCTTCCCTTTCAAAAGCAAACGAACAGCTCCGAATACTCCCGAACCGACAAGCAGAAGCCAAAGCGTCATTCCCACAATGCCGAACATGGAAATCATGGTGAGAACAGATGAAACGCCGCGCTCAAAACGAATGGTCCAGAATTGCGAAACATTTACGGCAACGGAGCGATACTTCGCGTAATCGTAAATCCATGTTCCGGGACCGGATCCGAAGAGCGGCGCATCGCGCAATGCCTGTTGTGCGATCATGATGCTGTGCTTTGCGGACGGGGCGACTTCCGACGGAATGTATTTGGCAAGGAAGCTCGGCGTCGGCAAAATCCAAAACGCGGCGGAGATAAGGACGATTGCTCCGGTGATGATTGCCGTCTGCATTCCAAAACGCTTCTTTTTATAGAAGAAATCACAGGTTGCAACAAGAAGCCCGGCAACGATAAGCAAAACCCACGTCGCCCAAAAATCAATCAGGATCGCAAGGATAAGTCCGATGGCGATAGATGCATACAGAGCGACTTTCCAAGCCAGAGAAATCCACTTTTTCATGCTGTTGAGCATGCTTCCCGTTGGAGCTCCAATGCAGAGGAACGATGCAGAAAGCGCAAGCGGAATAACGAGAAATGTCCCAAGGGCATTGACGGTTCCGACCGGGTTGAAGCCTTGCGCGGTCATGGTTCCGTTGCCGAAATGCATGCCAAAAATGCTAAGCAATCCATACAGTCCGGTCAGAACGGATCCGAGAATAAACCACAGGAGAAGATTTGACGTTGATGCGGCATCGCGAAATCGATTCACGATGATGGCATACATCAAAACGAATGCCGCGAGCGTAATGAACGCCCATTGCATTTGCCCCACATTCCCGACGAATGAAATGTACCGGTCAAGAGAGATATAAGAGGAGACGGCGTAGCCCGCGAGGAAGAATGCAACGACGAGATGCATCCATGAGCGCGAAAGTGAAATCGTTTTATCCGCGAGTGATTTCCCAACGCCTGCAAGAAGGGCGATAAGTACGAGCACGACCAGCAAGGTCTGCTTGTTCAGCTCAAGAATGTCGAGCGTAATCGGAAGAAACCAGAGCGGCATGAGTGCAACGAGCAGGATCATGCTGATATCCACGGCCTTCCCCAGGATACATGAAATGAGTCCTGATTTTTTTGTTTTCTTTTCTTCTGACAATTCGTTAATTTCTGCGGTTTCAGAGGCGAAATCAGCCTCGTGCTCAAGAGGCGCCTGGCTCTCTTGAGAGTTGGGGAGAAGTTCTTCGGACATAGGTGGATGGAGTATAGCAGATGGAATGTCGAGTGGAAAAGAAGGGCGTAGGCCGTAGATCGTAGGGCGTGGGAAAATCTCTTTCCCACGCCCTACGATCTACGGCCTACGCCCTTCTCCTTGGCTTTTCCACAGGGGTATCTGGTATACTGGTATTAACCGGCATCCTAAATAAAACGACTGTGGTACGTTCGGGACGTAGAGCATGAGTGCTCTGCGTTCTGTGGGACGTAAGCCGAAGGACTTCGGCTTTTACGTCCTGTGGTGGTCTACGTGTATCATGGCCGGAAGAGCGGACGCCGGTTTAAGTTTAGCCAGTAGTGAGTAGCCAGTAGGAATTGCATTTCCTACTGGCTATTTTTATTTCCGCTCTACGGACTTGCTACGTACTTATACGCACCTAAGTCAAAAGGAATCGTTCTCGCGTTTCCGAGAAAATCATCAAACACGGGGAGTGGAGTTGATCCAGAGTCGAGCGTAGCTGTTCCGGCACCGACACCAAGGGAGCCCGCCGCGAGCCGGTAGTCGCCGTTCCCGGGCTCGATCATTCCGGCATCGGGGGTCATCACGTTGTGGTCTTGGACGGTGTTCGTCGCGCCCGGATCATTAATTAGAATTCGATTTGGCACTACAGGGTATTGAATCAGGTTATTTTTAATGACAATATTCGCGTCTTCCGCTGCAAGAGCAAATCCGCTCAACTCCGAATAGCCCTCGGGAACATCCATCTTATAAATGGTGTTATTGAGCACCCGAACGCCGAGAGGGGTGGGCTCGAGCCCGCGCCGACTAACATTGATTGCGGTGTAGTACTTTTCCGATCCGGTCCCATTAAAAACGTTGTTTCGTACAGTAACGTATCGAGCCCAAACCGAGAGGGAAGTTTGAACCAACTGGCCGCTCGAGTTTCCGAAATTCGACAAAAAGTTGTTCTTTTCAACAAGGATATCCTTGAGGCGCTCATCGGTTTCGGAGTTTTGAGGACCGATTCCTACGGGTTCTGGGCCAGAAGTACCAAATGTATTCAGTTGAACGATGACATACTGTGTTCGATGCACAAGCCCCAAACTCCCCTCCGGCACGAGTTCAACCTCCTGCGGACCATGGAGCTTTAGGGCATGACGACCGGCACCGCTGGTTAAACTTGATCCGGAAATCTCATTATGCGCAACCACCGTCTTATACGCCTGCCATAAACGAACAACGTGCGTTTGATTGGTATCCTTAAATTCATTGCCAAGGAGCGCCATACGCGTGCCTCCGAAGTATATTCCGTAAGACCTTGGTTAGGGGTGAGAGGGCAGGGGGGAGAGATTGCGAGAGAGACGCTCTTTGCATACGCCAGAGATCCGAACATAGCGCCAATGAAGAGAGCAACGACGAAACCGACGAGGACGTATCTCATGCCGATGGCATGATGGGGATGTAAAAGCTTGAACATAAATAAGATAATGAGGTAAATATAACAATTTTGAGAACTACTTGCCAAGGCTTAGTATTCTAATCCCTAATAACCTGATTTTGCTTCCCCTCTTATAGGCTGTGATGCATGCCGGTGGTCTGACCTTGCATCACAGCCTGAAGAACGGACGCTTGTTGCGCATGCTGATAAACATCAGCTTTTACGCGATCAGTCGCGTTAAACGCGGAACATTGAATGGAATCTATCGCCGCATCCTATCTGCAAACGACGTATGCGCTTCCATTCTTATAGGCCGTGATGCATGCCGGTGGTCTGACCTTGCATCACAGCCTGAAGAACGGACGCGTGGCACTGTCGCTCGCGAGCGACGTGCCGTGTCGCATAACGTGAAGTGGCGTTCGCGACAATGTGTAGAGAGGACTGACTTCCCCTCTATTCGACCGTGATGTTTTTGAGGTTCACTAAACATCACGACCGGAAGAGCGGACGACGTGTATTTGTAGAGAGGTGGCGCAAGGTAAGGCTTGAGGGTGAGAATTTCTTCTCGCTCCTCGCTCCTCGCCTCTCGCTTCCTTGTCCCCCGAAGCTCTCGTCTTCGAGAGCGAAGGGGGATGCTTCCCCTCTATTCGACCCCCCGATGGACATCGGGGGACCGGAAGAGCGGACGCTGGAATTGGTAGGTGGTAGATGGTAGGTCGTAGGTGGGAATTCCCCACCTACGACCTACCATCTACCACCTACCGAATCACGGTGGTGTCGGTGCCGATCCATCGGACGTGCTTACGGGCACATCCGACGTCGAAGGAGGCGGATTCGGTGAAGAATCCGCCGGCTGCGACGAAGTATCGGTCGTTATCGGGGTTGAATTATCTGTTACCGGTGTAGACGTATCCGCTGGCGGACTCACCGTATCTGCTGAAGGTGTATCTGACGCGTCAGGCACACCATAGATCGGCTGACCTGTGAGCAGATCAACTGGCGTAACGCCGACATCGGAATTTGTGATGGTTGTTCCATTCGGCGTCGGCGCAACGAACCAAGTGAAAATGACATCCGTAAGTTGTGCGCTTGCGATACGAATGGTGAAGCCAATATCAGTTTCATCGGAAATCCACCAGTTGCCCGGATTATTATGCGGCGTCGCGGAAACCATCGGATAATTTCCAACCGATGCGAAGGTCACATGAACGCTTGTTTCACCTGTGGCGATTCGCGCGAATCCTTGTTGGGCAAATCCGGTTCCACTTGACTTCGAGGCCGGTTGAGTCGATGTCGCTTCATACCAGCTTGGCGATACCTGCATGAGTATGGTTGTCGACGCGGTTGTACCGGTGAATGCTTCGAGTGCGCGACCGATTGTCATGCCGGACTTCGTGGCCTTCATGACTTTGCCCGGCTGTGATGAAGCGACGAGCGGATCTCCTGTGTTAATTGTTCCATTTTCCGTTGACACGCTTGCATACGCGCGACCGGAAAGAGCAACATTTATGCTTGCATATTCTGTCGATGTCGCATGTGGAATTCCCGCAAGGAAACCCGGATGATCCACTACAATGCCGACGATGGTATTGTCATAAGCGACGGTTGATTTCTTTACGAAATCGGAATCGGCTGAATCAACGACGACCAAGTCGCCCTGTTGCAATGCCTCGTGCGTAGAGAAGACTTCGGCAAATGAGAACGCATTTGCTCCCCAGCCCGACGCATTCGTGCGCATGCGATCCGCCCATGCAGTATTCGATCCATCGAAGTAAATCCCCTTCTCATACTGGATCGCTCCGTTGTTCGACGGATAGAACATACCGTTGATTGCAACGTCACCGAAGTTTGAAACGGTGAGCAGGGATGAGGTCGTTGCATTCGATGTGAGCGTGAAGAGCGATGCATTTGCCGAGACTGGAACGTTCTGGAGATTGAAGTCTGATGCCATGACAAGCGACGAACTTGCGTCGTATGCCGTTGCTTCGAATGTGAAGAGCGGCGATGGAACGAACTTTGTATTTACATCCGCTGTCGAAGACGCCGCGTATGTGACTCCGGTCATGTGAACGGTTCCGTCTGGCGCCAGCATAAGCAAGTCCCCTGCCCACCACACCGGACTGATATATGTCATGACGGTTCCCGATGTTCCCTTGTCCAAATGATCCATCGCGGTTCCAATAATCATGCCCGGACCGTTCGCTTTCACGCCGACTCCTCCATCACTCATCATGAGCTTGTCGCCCACGGCAATGGCACTGTTTCTCGCATCAACTTTTACATTCAACTGGCCGAGCATACCTACGAGCACGGCATTCGGCATATCTTGCAATCCGCCGTTTCCAATAAATGCGCCATGATCAGATATCACGCCAACGGTTGCGTCGCGGTATTCGCTTTGGCCAAGACGGACGGATCTTGTATTTCGATCATCGAGCGCCACGACATCGCCTGGATGCAAGGCATTGGGTTCAACAGACGGGAAGTACTCCGCGTAGTCAGCCATTCCAGTCAGGAATCCGCCTTCTGCCGTTATTCCGCCGCCGCAACTAATCGACGCCTTGCGCCAGTCGCTCGATATGCCGAAGACGGCAATGTCTGACTGCGACGTGGATGCGCAACCGCTTCGAACATCAAGAGCGGCATTTCCTCCGTACGTAGAAGATGCCGTATTATAGATGAAGGTCGTCGTGGCGTTTGAAGACGACGTGTATACGAACAATCCGGCGTTATTGCCTCCGGCACCATATGAACTTAATCCTGCTTGCGTCGATGAAGCGATGACCGTCGTCCAGTTTCCATACATGCCTGCATTTGTCGACGTACCGACGAGCAAAGTGCCGAAATTTGACGCATTGTTGACAACGACTTTTGTTGATGCAAAAAGGTTCGACCCTGTTGCGCCGTTAAAGGAGAGGTAGTTGATAGTGCCGGAGGTCGTTTGGATGGAGGTGCCGGTGGCGGAGGTGAAGGCGAAGCGAGTACTCGTCGCTCGGGTGAACGATGCTCCCTGTGCGAGGAACTCCGATCCGTATCCCCCGCCAAGCGCAGGGTACTTTGCGATATTGTTCGACGAGAAGCTCGTGACCCACACGTACGCGCCGTCAAAGGCCGTGTTTCGCGGATCAGAATCTGTTCCGTATGTCGCCACAATGCTGTTTGTCTGCGTATCAACCTTGGTTAGAACTTGCGTATCGCCCGGGACCCACAAATACCTGCCGTCATACGCCATGTAGGCAGTGTATGACGTGGATGGAACGCCAGTAATCGTTGCAACAACGGTACTTGAGCGAATATCAATCTTTGACAAGGACGAATCCGCGCTGTTCGCGACCCAGATATACGAGCCGTCAAAGGCAATGCCGTCTGGAGCGTTCCCGACGCTCACCGTTCTCACGGCGGCGGTCGTTCTCGCATTAATAATCGAAACCGTCGTTCCTCCTCCGTTTGTCACCCAAATGTTCTTTCCGTCAAATGCAACGCCTGTCGGATTGGCGCCTACCGTGACTGTTCTGACAACATTGGTCGAAGTTGTGCTGATCTTTGAGACCGTGGTTCCGCCTGAATTTGCAACCCAGATATACTGGCCGTCATACGCCATGCCGAGCGGAGAACTGCCCACGGCTGTTGTTGCAGTCACCTGCATGGTGGAAACATTCACCTGTGAAACCGTATTATCCCCCCAGCTTCCCACCCACATGCTCGTGCCGTCGTATGCGAATCCGTACGGAGTCGTTCCAACGCCAGAAACCTCGCCAGCAGATTTATTTGTATATGGATCAAACTTCGCTACTTTTGAACTATTAATCTCACTCATCCACATATACCTGCCATCAAAGGCAATGCCCGTGCTTGAATCAAGAGCTGTCGTCGTTGCGCTCATTCCTCCGATCGAGAGATTTGTAAGCGGGCTCTGGAACCAGCGGTTGAGTCCGTACGCATCCACGCGGCCGTTCATGGTGATGGATGTCGAAGTGACAACAAGGAAGGTTCCGGTCGAATTGATAATGTCGAACGAACCGATATGAATATACGCGCTTGAACCTGTTGCAGACCCAAAGTTAATGCCTCCGGTCCAAGTGGAGCTTGTTCCTGTGAGCGCAGTGACATTCGCATTGTTCGCGTAGATCTGGCTGGATGAAACGTAGGTTGATGCATACAACGTTGATCCGGTCGCACCGTTAAAGCTGAACAGATTTGTTGTTCCGCTTGTTGTCTGGAATGATGTACCGGTTGCGCTTGTGAAGCTCACGCCTTGCAATGCAGATGTTCCGGTCACGGTCATGCGTGATGTTGTGACGCCGCCGTAGAAGTAGATCCTCGTCGACGTGGCCACTCCTCCGCCATTGGTGATGGAGAGGAGCGTTGCGCCACCGTTCGCAAGACAATTCGTTCCATTCTGAAGACAGACGCTAACGCCATTCACCTTTACGTCCGTACCGATATATGCCGTACTGGAAACGTAGACATTGCCGTCTGAACCAACACTGAAGGCATTGATATTTGGCAGGGGGACACTGGCACTCTTGAGATATCGAATGATCACAACGCCGGAGCCTCCCGCGGCTCCCTTACCAATAGTGTCATTTCCGTTCCCACCACCGCCGCCGCCTGTATTTGCAGTGCCGCTCGTTGCTTGTAAATATGGTGTGAAGCTACTTCCTGTACCGCCTCCACCATTACCGCCAGTACCTCCGGTATATCCTGGATCCACTGATTCACCGGCACCACCGCCGCCGCCGCCATAATATACGGTACCGCCAGAATAATCGCTGGAAATACCGTCCGCTCCGTTTTTGTCAGTGGCCGCCGCTCCAGCGCCACCGCCGCCGCCGCCAAGTCCATTGCCAGTGCTGCCCGAATTATGACTGCCGACATACCCTGCGTAACCGCCGCCGCTTGATGTGCCTCCCGCGCCATCGCTAACAGCGCCGCCGCCGCCAGATCCGCCATTTGATCCGTTCCCGCCGACGCCAGCCTGTGTATTTCCGCCGCCGCCTCCGCCTCCGGCAGTCGTTCCATTGAATGTGGAATCTTCACCGGATCCAGATGTACCAGCCTCTGTGTTACTGGGAGTCCCGCCATCCCCAACAACCACGGGATATTCCTGGGCTGCAAGCGATTGGCTGGTGAGTTCCTTAACCGCTCCGCCGCCGCCGCCGCCGCCAGCCCACCAGTTATTCGGATCAGCGCCGCCCGCTCCGCCGCCGCCAACCACGAGCGCATCCACACTCACATCTCCGCTCGGCACAAATGAACTGCTTGTCGTAAAGGTGTGAATCCAATACGTGTCGTTCGATGTAATCGTTCCGCCGGTAGAAGTCACAGACACTGCTCCTGCCCCCGGAATAATCACGCGGAAGTTTCCGGCAACATCGAGTTTGTATGTTGGTGCGGTTGAAGTGCCAATGCCGATATTTCCCGTCGGCGTTAAGAGAATATTTCCGGTAGAGGTAACGCTTGAGGTGATGATCTGATTTGCATACAGCGTCGTTCCCGTTGCCGTGGTAAATCGCATCGTGGTTGTGAAAAGATCCGATCCTGTCGCGCTTGTGAATCCAACGTTTGTAAGAGAAGCATTACCGCTCACGCCCAAGTTCGTGCTCGTCGTATTCGTTCCCGTGGCATCGCTCCACATGATGGGTCCATACCAAGAAGAGGTTGCCCCTGCCGGCCAGGAAGAATTGCATACGCCAGAAAGACAGATGGATCCAAACGTTCCTGTATTCGCATAGATCGCGCTTGATGTGACGTAACTTAAAACATACAGCGTCGTTCCCGTTGCGCTTGCGAAATTGATTCCTTCGGAGAAGGTGGAGCTTGTTCCAGTAAGAGCAGTAATGTTGGCAGAGTTTGCGTAAATCTGACTTGAGGAGACGTAGGTTGAAGCGTAGAGAGTAGAGCCTGTCGCGCCGTTGAAGCTCACATAGTTTGATGTACTCGATGTTGTCTGGATGGAAGTACCGGTCGCAGAGGTGAAACTCACGTCTTGCAATGCGGATGTCCCTGTCACCGTCATGCGGGACGTTGTGACTCCGCCATAGAAGTAGATGGAGGTGGATGTTGCGACGCCTCCGCGATTTGTAACCGTGAGGAGGGTGTCTACTTCTGTTGCAGCCGGACAGTTTGTTCCATCGGAAAGACACACGTTCAATCCTCCGACAATGAGCCCAGACGACGTCGAAGGAAGAATTTCAACGCCCGCGTAGTTTACTGTCGGACTTGTCGTATATCCTGTCGTTGAAATAGTTTGCGTTCCCCCGGAAACAGCGGTCGTGGATCGGATATGTTCGGTCGTATTATTTTGATTTGCATACACCGTGGTTCCTGCATCGGCGACGACCGTTCCCGTAATATCATATGGTTTTGCAAATGATTCCGCAAAAAGCATGGAGCCCACGGTGGTACCGCTGAAGGTAACCGAGAGATTATCTGCAATCTGTGCCGGTGCCACGGAAACGCCAACCGGACTATTTGTTTTGACGTTCGCCAATGAAATAATCTTCAATGCGATATTCGCGGGATTATTCATGGTGACCGTAATATCTTGTGCGGTTAACGGACCCGTTGACGTTGCGCCCCAATATTCAACGGCGACTGCCGTGTCGGGCGCGGTTCCGCCTCCAATCTTTGACCATGTCAACCCTCCGCCCGCCACGGAGACCACTTGTTCATCTGTCGCCCCGCTTGTGCGATCAGCCGCGATACCTGCAAGCAAGAAGCTCGCTTTTGTCGTGGTGATATTTACGGTATTCGTAAGCGAGGCATTCACTGGATCACCCCATGGACCTTCGGAAACAGCCACTGCGCCGCCAGCGGCAACGGACAGTCTTTGAATCGTTGCGCTATTTGCATAGATCGCACTTGAACTCACGTATCCGGAGAGATAGAGCGTTGATCCTGTCGCACCATTGAAGGAGATATATGTTGCGGTCGAGCTTGTTCCAGTGATCGTTGCGATGTTCGCGCTATTGGCGTAGAGAGCGGTTGAGGAGACGTAGGTGGAGGCGTAGAGGGTGGAGCCGGTTGCGCCGTTGAAGGAAAGATAGTTGATGGTGCTGGATGGGGCCGTCAATGTCCCTGTTGCAACAAAGTTCGCAGCATACACCGTCCCGCTTGCATAAATATTCCTCCAGCTATACTGACTCGTCCCGATATCGCTTGCATTATTCGTCCCCGGAGCGATATCGCCTGCAACCGTGAGCGTGGACGTCGGCGACGTCGTTCCAATTCCAAACTTCCCGGTGCTTGAAATCTCCGCATATTCCGTGCCTCCGATCTGGAAGCGGAGCGTTGAGCCGTTCAAGACCGTGCGGCCGAGGCCGTAGCCGAGCGTGAGGACGCCTGCTTCTGATCCTAAGAGGCTATTCGTTGAAGTGATAATTGGCGCGTTCACGAGAGTGTCAACATTTGTATTCGTATAGATGCGTCCGTTATCCACGGTCGCAGTTTGTTTAGTGCCGTCCGAGGACATGGCAACCGCCTCCCAATTCCTACTGGAATCTCGCGGCGTCCAATTGGCGCCGGAATCGGTGGAGGTGTAAATCTGTCCGCCATACGTAACCGCGACCTGTTTCGTGCCATCTGCGGACATGGCGACATTCATCCAATATACAGTAGGACTGGAGGCGACAACCCCCCATGTCACGCCGGAATTCGTCGAGGTGTAAATCTGTCCGTTCGCAACGACTGCGGTTTGTTTTGTGCCGTCTGCAGACATGGCGATGCTGTGCCAAAGTCTATTAGAATCCCTTGGCGTCCAAGTAACGCCGGAATCGGTGGAGGTGTAAATCTGTCCGCCATCGTCGACTGCCGTCTGTTTTGTTCCGTCGGACGACATGGCGACGTCAAACCAATTTCTGTTTGAATCTCGCGGCGTCCACGAAGCGCCGGAATCATAGGAAGTGTAAATCAGTTTGTCACTCGTCCCGCTGTCCCCCATGACGGCCGTCGATGTCGTTCCATCAGAGGACATGGCGATAGCCTGCCAGAACACATCACCATTCGGGTCACCGCTGCCGGTCCATGTCTCGCCGGAGTTTGTGGAGACATAGATCTGTCCTTGCCACTCTCTCGTAATAGCTATCTGCTTTACTCCATCTGCGGACATGGCGACATCTTGCCATCTTCTGCTTGAATCTCGCGGCGTCCACGAAGCGCCGGAATCTGCAGACGTATAAAGATATCCGTCATGTATGACTGCAGTCTGCTTTACTCCATCTGCGGACATGGCGATGCCGCGCCATAATTCGCTCGTTGCTCGTGCGATCCACGTATCCAAATCCCCAATCTGAACAACCTGATTCGAAATCGTCAGCGCATCTGTCGAGTCTTTGCTAAGCGACGTGAATCGAGACGTTGCAGAGTTCGTGAGGTAGAGCTGATTCGAGGTTCCGTTCACATCAAGACGCGCTTGCGGCGTACTCGTTCCGATGCCGAGCTTGTTATTATTGGTGAAAAGAAGGTTGGCGAGGGATGATGTCGCGGTGGTGACGATGGTCGCGCCTGTCGCATTCGTGAATGTGACGGCTTGAAGATCCGATGTTCCGGTGACGACGAGATGAGAAGAAGTAACGCCACCATAGAAGTAGATACTCGTCGACGTTGCAACTCCTCCGGCATTCGTGACTTGAAGAAGGGTCGGAATGCCTGTTCCGTTCACGCAGCCAACGCCGTTCGCGAGACAGACGGTTTGGCCGTTCACCAGGAAGTTCGCGCCATATCCGCCGCCGATGGCCGGGATCTTCGTGACAGTTCCAGATCCTGAATTTGAAACCCAAATGAATACCCCGTCGAAGACGATGCCTTCTGGAGCCACCCCTGTTGAATATGTTGCGACAACGGAATTCGTATTGACGTCGATCTGTGAAACGGTATTTGATCCGCTATTTGCAACCCAAACGTACTTTCCGTCAAATGCAATGCCATGAGGCGCCGTTCCGACCGTTGTCGTGGCGATGACAGCATTCGTGATCGTATCAACCTTTGAAACATTGTCTGAACCTGCGTTTGCGACCCAGAGATATCGACCATCGAATGCAAGACCGTATGGGTTTATTCCGACGGTCGTCGTCGCGATTCCTGATCCGCCATCCGTCAAATCATTCTTTATAACCGTCCCTGCATCTCCGCGGGCGGACCAGACATATTTTCCGTCAAATGCCATTCCGTGCGTATTATTATCTACTGCATTATTTTTATTCGTCCGGTCTCTCACATTCGTCTGAACGTTTACGGCGGTCACTTCCCAGCCCCCGGCGAATGCCGTCCACATACGCGCTCCGTCGAACGCAATGCCAGCTGCAGTCTGCCAATCTAATGCGACGGAAGCGATAACCGCATTTGTATTGATATCAATTTCAGCGAGATGATCGTAACTCGAAGCCCACAGATGCGTTCCATCGAACGCGATATTACCACCGCCGAAACTCTGATTTGAAAGAGCCACGGTTGCAACAACGGTATTCGTTCGCGGATCGACTTTGGAAATATCATTCGAATCCCTATTCATGACCCACACGTACGCACCGTCAAAGGCCATACTGTGCGGAGCCGTTCCGACCGTCGTCGTTGCAGTCCCATTCATGATTCCGATCACATCAAGCGGACTCTGGAACCACCGATTCAATCCGTACGCATCTACGCGTCCGTTCATCGTGATGGATGTGGAGCTCACGACAAGGAAGGTTCCGGTTGAATTGATGATATCGAACGAGCCGATATGAATATACGCGCTTGAACCTGTTGCAGACCCAAAGTTGATCCCTCCACTGAATGTCGAGCTCGTTCCAGTAAGCGCTGTGATATTCGCACTGTTTGCGTAGATCTGGCTTGAGGAGACATACGTCGAAGCATACAGCGTTGATCCCGTTGCTCCGTTGAAGCTCACGTAGTTTGATGTGCTGGACGTCGTCTGGATGGAGGTACCGGTCGCGCTTGTGAAGCTGACTCCCTGCAATGCCGTCGTACCGGTCACCGTGAGTTGAGACGACGTGACGCCACCGTAGAAGTAGATGGAGGTGGAGGTGGAGACGCCGCCGCGGTTCGTGACTTGAAGAAGCGTCGGCATGGAACCAATCGCGCAGTTGGTGCCGTTCTGGAGACAAACCGATTGAGTGCCGACGAATAGAGAATTAAACGCTCCGACTTGAGCTGATACCGCTCCACCGCTCGCCAAAATTTCAACGCCGACATATTGATTATTGTCGGAGATGACATATCCGGTAGATGAAATCGTTTGCGTTCCGCCATTAATGGAATTTGTAGATCGAATATGCTCGGAAGCCAAGATCTGATCATACACCGTTGTTCCCGCGCCTCCTGTTACCGTGTTTCCGTCATATGGTTTCGTAAAGGCAACCGCGAACAGCCTTGATCCTGTTGCCGTTCCATAGAATGTCACGGAAAGATCTCGCCCTGATTCCGCCGGACCCGAAACGACGCCGACCGGATGCGATAGATTCACTCCTCCGAGTGCCACTATATTGACGCCAACATTGGATGGATTACTGTAATTGGTCGTAATATCAACATTTGAAAGCGTTGTTGATGCATACGCACCCCAGAATTCAGACGTATACGTACTGTCTCCGGGCTGTGTTCCTCCTGCGAGCCTTGTCCATGTTAATCCGCCTCCGGTAACGGACGTGACGATTTCCGAATTTCCTCCGCTCGTGCGATTCGCCGTAACACCGAGAAGGAGATAGGCCGAACTTGTTGTTGTGATGTTTACAATGACAGATGATGTTTCCGTCCCACTATTTTTCCATGAAGCGTCAAGAATCGAAACCGATCCCGCTCCGGTCACATTCACGTTTCCATTCACATTCACCGCACCGAAGTTTGCCGTATTCGCATACATGGCGCTTGATGAAACGTATCCCGAAAGATATAGCGTCGAACCTGTTGCTCCGTTGAAGGAGATGTATGTTGCGGTGGAGCTTGTTCCAGTGAGCGCTGTGATATTCGCAGAGTTTGCGTAGATGGCACTTGAGGATGTATAGGTGGAGACGTAGAGGGTTGATCCTGTTGCTCCGTTAAAGCTTACGTAGTTTGATGTGCTGGACGTTGTCTGGATGGAGGTACCGGTTGCGCTTGTGAAGCTCACCCCTTGCAACGCTGTCGTACCCGTAACCGTGAGTTGAGACGATGTGACACCTCCGTAGAAATAGATGCTCGTTGATGTTGCGACGCCGCCGGCGTTCGTAACTTGAAGAAGGGTCGGCATGGAACTGATCAAACACCCTGTGCCATTTGCCAAACACACGCTCTGCGTTCCAACCGTCAATGATCCGAACTGCGCCGTATTCGCATACAGCGTTGTACCTGATGCGACTCCGGTCCAAGCAAAGTTTGTTCCCGTTGCATTCGTAAAGGTGAGGGTTCCAAACGTTCCAGTATTTCCGTAGACAGCGCTCGATGTCACATATCCCGACAGATACAGCGTTGATCCTGTCGCTCCGTTGAAGGAGATGTAGTTTGAGGTGGAGCTTGTTGATGTAATGGTCGTCAAATTCGCGCTGTTTGAATAGAGCGCGCTTGATGAAACGTAGGTTGAGGCGTAGAGGGTGGATCCTGTTGCGCCATTAAAGGAGATGTATGTCGCCGTCGAGCTGTTTGACGTGAGAGCGCTGATCGATCCCGTATTCGCGCGTACCTCGGAGCTTGTCACGGCCGTTCCGGCATAGATTGTTCCGCTTGCATAAATATTGCGGAAGGATGTGGATGCCGTCGCAAGGTCGAACGTGTCATTTAGCACCGGGCCGATGGTTCCGCTGACGCTAAGTTCAAACTCGCCCGATGTTGCATTGCCCACGACAAGGCGGTAACTCGATGACGTGTAGATGAATTTGTTCACGTCGTCCACGCCCCAAATGCCGCTTGAACAGCCAGTGCCGTCCGAAAGACAGACGCTAGTATTATTTACGAGCAGAGAACCAAGCGCAGCCGTATTTGCTGAAAGATTATTCACTGCAAATGTTCCTCCGTATCCTCCGCCGCTTGCCGGAAGGCGATTCACCGTGCCGCTCTGGCTCGCAACCCATACGCTCGTTCCGTCGAATGCAATTCCCGACGGCGAGCTGATCGCTCCTGTCGACCAGGCGACTGCATCCGTTTTCACATCGATCTTATAGATCATGGAATTCGAAACGTTGGTCACCCACACATACTGCCCGTCAAAAGCCGCATGATATAAACCGGTCGCCAGCGTGACCGTATCAACGACCGTAGCCGTATGAATATCAATCTTTGAAACCGTTCCCGCACCGCCGTTGTTGATGACCCAAATATACGATCCGTCGAAGACAACATCTTTCGGAGTCGTTCCGACGGTCACGGTTGCCACGATCTCATTTGATGCGGCATTGATCTTTGCAACGCTTCCGGAGCCGTATGCGACCCACATATTCGTTCCGTCAAACGCAATACCGGATGGATTCGAACCGACAAGAATATTTCCAACGACCGCATCCGTATTCGGATCAATTTTTAGTACGCGGCCGCCTACCGCGCCATACATCGTCATCCACATATACGTTCCATCGAACGCGGCGCCGAGCGGCGTTGAACTGACCGTGACGACGGCGGTCACCGCATCCGACGTCAGATTGACCTTATATGCCTTCTTCGCATTGGTATTGTAATCACCGGTCCAAACGGAATTTCCATCGTATCCAAGCACGGCCGTAGACGCCGCATCGCCGATATATACGGAAGTCGCGACCTGACTCGTCAAGATATTGATCTTATGAATGTAGCTGTCAAAGGTCGAAACCCAGATGGACGATCCGTCAAAAATGACTTGCTCCGGCTGGCCCGTAACAAAGGTTGTGGTCGCATTTCCTTCTGCGGATAATGAAAGGACCGGACTCTGGAACCAGCGATTCAATCCATACGCATTCAAACGCCCGTTCACAACCGTGCTTGATGAATTGATCTGGAACGCCGTTCCCGCGTTCAGGGATGTCATGGATCCGATGCCGTATGACGTATCGTTTCCGGCGACGAATGCGCCATTCGTATAGATGGAACCAGCGCCGATATTCCCGTTTACATATAAATCATCTCCGGTAAGCTGGAACGCCGAATTGATCATTGATGACGTTACGGCGCCGATCGTCACGTCCGTGCTTGATCCGTTTGCGCCGAGCAAAAGCCGCGTCGATGTCGATTGAACGAGGAAATAGAATGCGGAAGAGGATTGATCTATTCCGCCAATAGCAACGCTATTCGTTGACGTCGACGTGTATACAATGCCATTCACTTCATCCGTAAACCATCCGGATGCGCCGCTATTGCTTGAAGAACAGCCGATTCCGTTCTGCAGACAGACGTTTGATCCGTTCACGGTAATTCCGTTCGCCGCAATTGTTCCGGCGGTGATGGATCCAATTGTCGCTGTCCCAAACGTTCCAATATTCCCGTTGATATTCGTAGACGTCACGGTCCCAAACCGTCCCATAATCGAGTAGATGTCTGAACCAGTTGCACTTGTGAAGGTGAGGAGTCCGATCGTAGAACTGTTCGCCGTCATGCCCGCATTCACAACGAGCACGCCAAAGGTTCCGGTATTTCCATAGATGGCGCTTGATGTGACGTAGGTGGAAAGATACAGCGTTGTTCCTGTGGCGCTTCCAAAGTTAATGCCTCCCGTCCATGTCGAGCTCGTTCCAGTAAGAGCAGTGATGTTGGCAGAGTTTGCGTAGATCTGGCTCGAGGATGTATAGGTAGAGACGTAGAGGGTGGAACCGGTTGCTCCGTTCCAACTTGTATAGAGTGCCGTCGAACTGTTGGACGTGAGTCCCCCGTTCACGGTTGCCGGACCGTTTGACGTGAGTGTTCCGAAGGTTCCAACGTTTCCATTCACGTTTGTAGATGTGACATACGTGCTTGCATAGATCGTTCCTCCGGTTGCACTGTTAAACGAGAGCGAACCGACAGTTCCACTGGTGGTCTGAATGGAACTGCCGGTTGCACTCGTAAAGCTCACGTCTTGCAATGCCGTTGTTCCCGTCACCGTGAGTTGAGATGACGTCACGCCTCCGTAGAAGTAGATGGAGGTGGATGTAGAGACGCCGCCGCGATTCGTAACGGTCAGAAGGGTTTCTGAACTCGCCTGACAGTTAGTGCCATTCTGGAGACAGACGCTCTGTCCCCCAACCGTGAGACTTCCGGCACTGATGGTATTGACATTCAATGTCGTTCCGCTTGCGACTCCTGTCCATGCGAAGTTTGTTCCCGTGGCGCTCGTAAACGTGAGGAGTCCGATTGTTGAACTGTTCGCCGTCATGCCCGCATTCACGATCAAGATTCCAAAGGTTCCGGTATTGCCATAGATGGCGCTTGATGTGACGTAGGTGGAAAGATACAGCGTTGTTCCTGTAGCGCTTCCAAAGTTAATGCCTCCGCTCCAAGTTGAGCTGGTGCCTGTCAGTGTTGTGATGTTGGCAGAGTTTGCGTAGATCGCACTCGAT